>Ga0164296_1000938_pt1 | contig 32633 bp, 47 predicted proteins | sample GEODES057metaG_FD_113533 | JGI IMG/M metagenome (GOLD analysis project Ga0164296, IMG submission 113533) | Dystrophic lake water microbial communities from Trout Bog Lake, Wisconsin, USA - GEODES057 metaG | ecosystem: Environmental > Aquatic > Freshwater > Lake | place: USA: Trout Bog Lake...
CTTCAGGCCGGAGAAGGAGAAGTCGAAGCCGCTGCCGATCATCGAGACGGGCAGCTTCACGGCCGAGGCGTTGCCGGTGGCGGCCAACCGATCGATCTCGGGACCGCCGGGGTAGGGCAGGCCGAGCCAACGGGCCACCTTGTCGTAGGCCTCACCGGCCGCGTCGTCAATGGTCTCGCCCAACACCTCGTGGCGCCCGGGACCGTGCTGGAGCACGATCATCGAGTGACCGCCCGAGACGAGCAGCGTCACCAGGGGCCACTCGAGGTTCGGCTGTTCGAGCAGGGGGGCGAAGAGGTGTCCCTCGAGGTGGTTAACGCCGACGAAGGGCTTGTCCCACGCCAGGGCGTAGGCCTTGGCGGCCGAGAGACCAATGAGGAGTGAGCCAATGAGGCCCGGTCCACTGGTCACCGCGACGACGTCAATGGCGGGGTTGTGGGGGTCGAGACCGGCCTCTTCGAGGGCGCGGCGCACCACCGGGCCAATAGTCACCAAGTGGGCCCGGCCGGCTAACTCCGGCACCACGCCGCCGAAGGCCCGGTGCTGGTCGATCGAGGACTCGATCACCGAGGCGTGGACGTGGAGCTGGTCGTCGACGACGGCGGCCGCCGTGTCGTCACAACTGGTCTCAATAGCGAGGGCGAGCGTCACGTAAAAAGCCTAGGAGTTCGCTGCCGGCGTCGTACCGAGTTCGGCCCACATCACGAGGGCGTCCTCGCGAGTCTTTTCGTAGTAGTTCTTGCGTACGCCCACGGGGGCAAAGCCGTAGTGAAAGTACAACCGCTGGGCCCGGGTGTTCGAGGCGGCCACCTCTAAGGTGGCCCGTTCCACGCCACGGCGGCGGGCGTCGGCCCAGCCCTCGTTGAGCAGAGCCCGGGCAATACCGCGCCCCTCAAATCCCGGTCGCGTGCCAATTGTGTTGATGTGCATTTCGTCGCGCAACACGTACATCAATCCGAGGTACCCCACGACCACATCCTCGTGCTCCACGACGCTGTAGCGACGCGTTTCGGTGTTGGTCAGCTCCTCTTTGAGCATTGACTTCGTCCAGGGTTCAGGGAACTGGGTCTCTTCGATGACGAAGATGTCATCGAGGTCGTCCAGCGTGGCGAGGCGCACCGGCCAGGGGCTCACGAACGCTCCCGGGTTGAGAAGTTGGCCACGGCGTCGGCCTCGCGCAAGTAGAGCGGCTCGACAAAGGCGACGGCCTCGCGCTGAGTGGCCAAGCGCAGGGCCGCGGTCACCGACGGCAGGGACTGGGAATCGAGGGTGGCGTGCGGCACCGCGGCGAAGTCGTCGCGGTAACGAACGACGCCGTCGCCCGTGAAGGTAACGGGCTCCCCCGACTGGGCCCAGCGGCGAGCCACCTCGCCCGGTCGAGCCACGACTGGCTCATCGCCCACATCAACGGTCTCCCCGAGGAGAAAGCTCTGCACAAAGACTTCGCCCCGGCGGCCGTCGACGGCGGCCACGAGTCGGCCGCGAACACCCTCTTCGTGGGCCCCGTGCGCGAGCAGTTCGAGCGAGGTCACTCCGACGAGGTCGCACCCCAGGGCGTCGCTCAGTCCAATGGCGGTGGCCAGCCCGACCCGCAACCCTGTGAAGAGGCCCGGGCCCCGGTCCACCACGATGCGTGAGAGGTCCCGCGGGGTCAGTGACCACTCGCGCAGCACCCGATCAATCGCCACGGTGAGGGCTTCCGTGTGGTGGCGGTCGTCATCAACGATCCAGCCCATTTCGAATCCGGCCGACGTGCGTAGGCCAATCGCGCAGGCCGTGGTGGCGGTCTCAATGGCGAGAATATTCATGCCTGGCTCCATCGTTGCAGTGCGGCGTGGCGTTCGTCGTCGAGGGCCCCGCCAACGCTGATGGTGCGACCATCGGCGTCATCGGGGCGCAGTTCGACCTTGACGACTTCCTCACCGAAAATTGACTCGGCCAGTTCGCCCCACTCGACGATGGCCACGGCCGCCTCTTCCACCAACTCACCCAGGTCCAGGTCGAGCACCTCGCCGAGACTCTCGACGCGATAGACGTCGCAGTGGTGCAGGGTCGTAATGCCGCGGTCGTTGGTGGCCTCGTGCTGGCGCACCATCGTGAAGGTCGGACTAGTGACCCGGTCGCTCACGCCGAGCCCGCGGGCAATGCCCTTAGTGAACGTCGTCTTGCCGGCCCCGAGGGGGCCGGTGAGAAAGACAATGTCGCCGGGCCGCAGTAGCTCGGCGAAGGCCTCGCCGGCCGCCTGGGTCGCGGCGTCGTCGGTGCAGTAGCGAGTGAAGGTCACGGGTGCACCAGGGATCGAACGAGGGACAAGTCGGCGCGCATCACGGCTACCACGTTAGGACCTCCGCGCAGCGCGGCAGCCGGGTGGTAGGTCGCAATACCGGTCGCGCCCGCGAGTGGCACCAGACGGCCGTGACTCGTGGAGACACCCTCGCGGAGTCCGAGCACGGCCTTGGCCGCCGTGTTGCCGACGCAGAGCACCACGCTCGCCCTCTGGAGGGCCAGTTGGGCCGCTAACCACGGGGCGCAGGCGGTGATTTCTTCGCGATGGGGCGGGCGGTTATTGGGCGGGCGGCACTTTACGACGTTGGTGATGAAGTACTCCTCGCGCGACAGACCGACTTCCTCGGCGATGAGGCGGGTCAGCAGTTGGCCGCTGCGGCCAATGAAGGGTTCACCACCTTCGTCCTCATTGCGCCCCGGCGCCTCCCCGACCACGAGGAGTCGAGCCGGTGTCGGTCCAGAACCCAGGACGACGCGCTGACGGGTTGCGGCGAGGGCGCAGCGCGTGCAGGTGACGGCCCCGTCGAGGCCGGCCATGGTTAGTCGACGACGACGCGGGGAACCCGCGCGCCGATGCCACAAAGAATCTCCCAGGCGATGGTCGAACCCCACGCGGCCCAGTCGTCGGCCGTGATCTGCTCGTCGCCACTCGACCCGAGGAGGAGGACGTCGTCACCCAGGGTCACCGGTTCATCACCGACGTTGACGAGTAACTGGTCCATCGTCACCGTGCCGGCCAGGGGCGCCCGCTTGCCGTGCACTAGGACGTCGGCGCCGGCCTCGAAAAGCCGTCGGGGGTAGCCGTCGGCGTAGCCGAAGGGAACGGTGATAATGGTGGCGTCGTCACTGAGCGCCCGACGTCGGCCGTAGCTGGGGCGCTCGCCCGCCGCCACGCGGCGAACGGCCACGACCTGGGCCCGGAGGGATAGCGCTGGACGCAGTGCGAGACCGCGACGGTCGAGTTCGTCGCGTAGCCAGCCCGCGGGGGCGTAGCCGTAGAGGGCGAGACCTGGTCGCACCAGGTTGCCGTGACTCTGGGGGTGACCCAGCACGGCGGCCGAGTTGGCCAAGTGCACGTAGCGAGGGTGAACACCTTGGGCGGCGAGTTGTTGCACCACGTCATCGAAGGTGCGCACTTGCGTTGCGGTGAAGGTGTGATCGTCCTCGGTCTGGCCGTCCGCCACGGGAAAGTGGGTGAAGATGCCTTCGAGGGTGACGGCCTCGTCACGCAGGAGCGCCACGGCCTCAGCCACGTCCTCGGGCCGCACACCCTGGCGATACATACCCGTATCGACCTTGAGATGGACCGTGGCCGAAAGACCTTCGGTCCGAGCGACCGTAACGACCGCCCGCGCACCATCGAGCGAGCCCACCGTCAAGGTGAGTTCGTGGCGCAGCGCCAGGGCAATGGTGTCGGCGGGGATTTCCGAGAGCAGCAAAATCGGGGCGCGAATACCGGCTCCGCGTAGCTCGATGCCTTCGTCGATGATGGCGACGGCGAGAATGTCGGCACCAGCGGCCACGAGGGCCGGGGCGACCAGGGTGGCGCCGTGGCCGTAGCCGTTGGCCTTAACGACGGCGCAGAGCGCGGCGTCACCGACGAGTGAACGGATGACGGCCACGTTGTGGGCAATCGCCGAGCGCGAGATTTCGGCCCAGGCCGGACGGTGAACACCTGCGACGGGCACTACTCCCCCTGCGCAATCACGAAGGCCGTGGCCGTGTGGTCGGTGTGGGACTGGGAGACGACGAGTTCGCTCACGCCCCGCGACGCCGCGAGTTCCGCGGCCAAGCCCGCCAAGCGCACCGTGGGTGCACCGTCACTGGCGCGCACGACTTCGATCTCGTGCCAACGAGCGGCGCCGAGGCCGGAGCGCAGCGCCTTGAGGACCGCTTCCTTCATAGCGAAGCGAGCGGCGAGTCGTTCGCTCTGGCCGGCGCTGTCGGCGCGCTCGCCCTCGGTGAAGAGACGTTCCAGCAAACGGGGCCGACGGGCCAGCATGGCCGCAAAACGATCCACGTCGACGACATCGACGCCCACCGCGAGGACGCGCACTATTCGACCGTCACCGTCTTGGCGAGGTTGCGGGGACGGTCGACGTTGCGACCAAGTCCGCGCGCGACGTGGTAGGCGAAGAGCTGAAGCGGCACGATGTCGACCATCGGCGACAACATCGCGTCGACCCCCGGGACTCGCAGGACGTAGTCGGCGACCGCGCCAATGACCTCGTCGTCGTCGCGGGCGACCGCCACGACCGTGGCCCCGCGGGCCTTGACCTCGGCCAGGTTCGAGAGAATCTTTTCGTGCATCATCGGGTCGGTGCAGACGGCTACCACGACGACGCCCGGTTCAATAAGGGCCAACGGGCCGTGCTTGAGCTCGCCGGCGGCGTAGCCCTCGGCGTGAAGGTAGGTGAGCTCCTTGAGCTTGAGCGCCCCCTCGAGTGCCGTCGGGAATCCGACGTGGCGACCGAGGAAGAAGTAGTCGTGAGCGTCGAGCAACTGCGTAGCCACCTGGGCCACGTCGGCCTCGCGTGAGAGGGCCGTCGCAATGTGAGCGCTCACGGCCGTCAACTGGGCGAAGATGAACTCGACGTCGCTGGCCGGCAAGGTGCCGCGAACCTGGGCGAGGCGCAGCGCCAGCAACTCCAGCGCCGCCACCTGGGCCACGAAGGCCTTGGTTGACGCCACGGAGACTTCGAGTCCCGCGCGGGTGTAGAGCACGGCGTCGGCCTCGCGCGCTAGCGAGGCGTCGACCACGTTCGAAATGGCCACGACGCGGGCCCCGCGACGCTGGGCCTCTCGGGTGGCCTGAATCGTGTCAATCGTTTCGCCACTCTGGGAAACGCCAATGACCAGCGTGCCGATTTCGACGATGGGATCGCGGTAGCGGTACTCGCTGGCAATGTCGACGTCGACGCTGAGGCGGGCCCAGCGCTCGATGGCGTACTTGGCCACCTGGGCGGCGTGGTGCGAGGTACCACAGGCCACCAGCACGACGCGGCGAATGTCACGCAGTTCGTCGTCACTCATGCGCAGTTCGTCGAACACCAAGGTTCCGTCGGCCCGACGTCGATCGAGCAGTGTGTTGGTAATCGCGAGCGGCTGCTCGGAAATCTCCTTGGACATGAAGTCGTCGAAGCCATCCTTCTCGGCGGTCTCGAGGTCCCAGTCGATGTGCAGCTGACGCAGCCGCACGGGGGCACCCTCGGTGTCGATGGCCTGGAAGCCGGCGGGCGACAAGCGAACAATCTCGTCGTCGTTGACGCCGTAGAAGGCGCTGGCCTTGTCGAGGATGGCCGGCACGTCACTGGCCAGGTACGTGGCGCCGTCGGCCGTGCCGACGATCAGAGGCGAAATGCGGCGGGCGGCCACGATGACGTCGGGTTCGCTGCAGTCCATGACGGCGAGGGCGAAGGCCCCGCGGACTTGCAAAAGGGCCCGGCGAACGGCCTCGAGCAGTTCGAAACCGTCGCGGCGCAACTCCTCAATGAGGTGGGCCACGACTTCGGAGTCGGTGACCGAGGTAAAGACGTGGCCGCGCTCACTAAGTTCGGCGCGCAGGGCGACGTGGTTTTCAATAATGCCGTTGTGGATGATGGCCACTTGACCGGAGCAGTCGAGGTGGGGGTGCGCATTAATGGCTTCGGGGGCGCCGTGAGTGGCCCATCGCGTGTGGCCAATGCCTGATTTGTAGCCCGAGGGGGCCTCGCTGCACTCCTCACGCAGGGCGGCCACGGACTCCGTGCCGGACGCGGCACGGGCTCGCCACGTGGAGCCCGGTCGCACGAGCGCCACCCCGGCCGAGTCGTAGCCACGATATTCCAGGCGCTGGAGACCTTCGAGAAGGGTTCCTAGCGTGTCAGTGGATCCAACGACCCCGATGATGCCGCACATAGCGTCAGTCTACCCCTGTGCGGTTTTTACTTTAGAGTCGCGCCGCGATGTCGTTAGAGTGCGAAACGCTGACGCAGGGCGGCGCTGAAGGACGCCACGAAGGCCCCGTCCAGTGCTTCAATCATGATGCGCACGAGGGGCTCGGTGCCCGAAGGGCGAATCAACAGCCGTACGTCATCGGCCGCCACGGCGAAACTCGTCGAGAGCTCACTAAAGGTGGTCCGAACAAAGGCCTCGTCGTAGGCGTCACGCGGGACGTTAACGAGAGCTTGGGGCACGCGCTGCCAGGCGGCGTTCGCGAGGTCGGCCAACGGTCCGCGTCGAGCGACCAGGGCGCAGAGGCGCAAGCCCGTGAGCAGGCCGTCGCCCGTGGGGCTGAGGTCGCGGAAGATCAAGTGGCCACTCTGCTCGCCGCCGAAGTTCCAGCAGCGCTCTTCGAGGGCCAGCAACACGTTGCGGTCGCCCACGTCAGTTTCGACAATGGCGACTCCCGCCGTGGTCATCGCGCGGCGCAGGCCGAGGTTGCTCATTGAGGTCACGACGACACCCGTCTCGCGGACCACATCGGTGTCGAGGGCGAAGAGCACCATCAGGTCGTCACCGTCGCGAATGACGCCGTCACTGTCGACGGCAATCAATCGGTCGGCGTCACCGTCGAAGGCGAGACCCAAGTCGGCGGCGAGAGCTCGTACCTGTTCGACGAGCGACTCGGGGTGCGTGGAGCCGCAGCCTTCGTTGATGTTGTGGCCGTCGGGCTGGTCGTGCAGTGTCGTGATACGCGCGCCCGTGGTCTCGAAGAGTTCGTGGGCCACGTGCGACGCGGCGCCGTTGGCGCAGTCGAGCACGATGTGCAGGTGCGAGAGGTCGCCCGGGACGAGCGCTCGCAAGTGGGCGGCGTATTCGTGCTGGGCCGACTCGTCAATCGTCGTCTCGTCGAAACGCTCCTGGGGAGCCGACGGGGCGCGGTCCATGGCCTCGGCCACGGCTTCTTCCGTCGCGACGTCAAGCTTTGATCCGCCAACGCCCAGGACCTTGAGGCCGTTGTCGTAGTAGGGGTTGTGCGAGGCCGACACGACGACGCCAACACCACCGCGGCGTTGGGCGATAACGGCCACCCCGGGCGTCGTGAAGACACCGAGGTTGTGACCAGTGGCGTTCGCGTCTCGCAGACCGGCCAAGACGGCGGCCGCTAAGACGGGGGAACTTTCTCGCGTGTCGTAGCCGACGTACACCGGCGCCGTAAAGACCGTCCCGACAGCCCACCCCAGCCGATAGGCGAGGTCGACCGTGATGGTCTCGTATGCGGTGCCGCGAATGCCGTCCGTGCCGAAGTGCACGGCCATGGCCATTAACGCTTCGAGTACTGAGGAGCCTTACGGGCCTTCTTGAGACCGTACTTCTTGGTCTCCTTCTTACGCGCGTCACGCGTCAGCAGGCCGGCCTTCTTCAGAGCGGGACGAACTTCTTCGTCGAGCTCGAGGAGCGAACGAGCAATGCCGAGACGCAGTGCGCCGGCCTGACCGGCCACGCCGCCGCCCTCGATCGTCGCGATGACGTCGTAGGTCTCAACGGTGTCGGTGAGGCGCATCGGCTCCATCACCATCTGGCGGTGCGTCGCCGAGGTGAAGTAGTTGTCGAAGGCGCGAGCGTTAATGGTGATCGTGCCGGTGCCGGGACGAAGCATGACGCGAGCGACGGCTTCCTTGCGACGGCCAGTGGTCTGAGTAAGCGGTGTGGTCACGAGAATTCTCCTTAGCCGCGGCGGATCGCCGAGGTGTCGTACTTCGAAGGCTGCTGAGCGGCGTGCGGGTGTTCCGAGCCGGCGTACACGAAGAGCTTGCCCATCTGAGCGCGGCCCAGGCGGTTCTTAGGAACCATGCCCTTGATCGAGTCGAAGACCAGCTTGGCCGGGTCGTTGTCGTGCAGCGACTGCCACGAGGTCTGACGCAGACCACCGGGGTAGCCCGAGTGGCGGTAGCGGAAGTTCTGGGCGAGCTTGTTGGCGGTCACCACAACCTTGTCGGCGTTGATGATGATGACGTAGTCACCGGTGTCCATGTGCGGGGCGAAGAAGGGGCGGTGCTTGCCGCGCAGCAGCGAAGCAGCGACGGTCGACACGCGGCCCATGACGAGGCCCTCGGCGTCAATCACGTGCCACTCGCGCGTGATTTCTTTTTCTTTCGGTGAGTACGTACGCACAGTTCTTCCTTCAGCGATCTCTATGTAGAGCCCGTGCCTAGACAGGGGACTTCCTAGCCTACAAAACCGGAGGGCCCTCCGGCAAATTCTTCATACCCAACCCCTACGAGACTTAACCCGCTGGCCGGTGCCGGTGAGGGCAAATGCAGGCGCTGGTGGTTGATAAGCCTAGTCGCCACTTCACTTTCGGGCAACCGGCCCTGGCCAATGGCCACGAAAGTAGAGGTCAAACTCCGGACCATGTTGTGGCAAAAACTTTCGGCCCGAATGGTAAATCGGACCGCCGGGGCCCGCTCGGGGCTCATCTGCCACGTGTCGGGCAGCCGCTCCCAGTGCGCGGCAATGACGTGTCGACGCAGCGGATCATCGGGCGTCTTGTCGACGGGACGACGACAGAAGGCGCGAAAGTCGTGGGTGCCGAGGATGTCGGCGCAGGCCCGGTTCATGGCCTCGATGTCGAGGGGACCGGCTACGGCCCAGCTCCACGCGTCGTGCAGGGCGAGCGCCGGCGGTTGGGTCTCGAGGACCAGGTAGCGGTACTCGCGCCACTGGGCCGAGTAGCGGGCGTGAAACGTCGCATCAACCTTCTGGGCCTTCGTCACACGAACTCGACCACGCAGTTGCAGATTAAGCGCCTTCTTGAGTCGGTCCTCTTCCGAGGCTCGGACGTCACGAAACAGCGGATCGGGAAGATCGACGTGAATAACCTGCGCGAAGGCGTGCACACCCGTGTCGGTGCGGCCAGCCCCCACGATGTGAGGTTCGTCCGCTAACCGGAGCGTGGAAGCCAAGGTCTCCCGCAGGAGACCAGTGACCGTCGTGAACTGCGGCTGATAGGCAAACCCAAAGAGACCGGCGCCGTCGTAGGCGAGGTCTAGTCGCCACCGTTGGGTGGCGCTAGTGGTGTCCTCAGACGAGCTCAATGCGCGCCATAGGGGCGTTGTCGCCCTGACGCGGCCCGAGCTTCAAGATGCGGGTGTAGCCGCCAGGACGCTCGGTGTAGCGAGGTGCGATTTCGGTGAACAGCTTGTGAGCCATGTCCTTGTCGCGGATGAAGGCGACGACGCGACGCTGGGCGTGCACCGAACCCTCGGGCGAGTTCTTCGCGGCGGTGATGACCTTCTCGACGATGGGACGCAGCGCCTTGGCCTTGGCCTCGGTCGTCACGATGCCCTCGGCAGCGATCAACGATGCCACGAGGTTGCCCATCATGGCCTTCTGGTGAGCAGCGCTTCCACCGAAACGCTTACCCTTCTTTGGAGCACCTAGCATGCTTAGTCCTCTACTCGGAGTGAAAGACCGCGCTCTTCGAGACGGTCGGTGACGTCCTTCAGCGACGTAGCGCCGAAGTTAGTAATGGAGGTCAAGTCGCGCTCAGTGGCGTTGACCAGCTGCGCGATGGTGTTGATACCAGCGCGCTTGAGGCAGTTGCGCGAACGCTCGGTCAAACCGAGGTCCTCGATGCGAGCGTTGTCGAGCTCGCTAGCGGCGGCCTCAGCGGCACCCACGTCACCGAGCTTCGGGGCCGGAGCCTCGTTGTTCAGGTCGGCAATGATGCTGATGAGCTCACCCAAGGTCTTACCGGCCGAGGCCAGCGCGTCACGGGGGCTAATCGAACCGTCGGTCTCGATGTCGAGCACCAGGACGTCCTGGTCACGCGACTGCTCCGAGCGCTTCGGCTCAACCACGATGCTCACGCGGCGAACGGGGGTGAAGATCGAGTCCAGCGGAATAACACCGATGGTCGAGGAGCCCTTGTTGCCTTCGGCGCCCACGTAGCCCTTGCCCTGCTCGACGGTGAGGTCGAAGGCCAGTTCGCTCTTGGCGTCGGTCAGGTAGGCAATCTGCAGGTCCGGGTTGAGAATCTCAACGTCGGCCGTGGTCGAGAGGTCGCTGGCCAAGACGGGGCCTTCGCCGCTCTTCTTCAGGCGCAGCACGACGGGCTCTTCGGAGTGCAGACGGAACAACAGGTCCTTCAGGTTGAGGCAGATGTCCTGGACGTCTTCCTTCACACCCTTGATGACACCGAACTCGTGCAGTACTTCGTCAAACTTGACGCGCGTCGCGGCAGCACCAGGAATCGACGACAGCAACGTGCGGCGCAACGAGTTGCCCAACGTGTGGCCGAAGCCGGTGTCGAGCGGTCCGATGCGGAACGACTGGCGGTTGTTGGTCTCGTCGCCGACGGCTTCGATGGTGGGGCGTTGGATCAGCAACATGGGGACTCCTTACGATCTGGAAAAGGGACGACTACTTGGAGTACAGCTCGACGATGAGCTGTTCCTTGATCGACTCGTCAATCTGCTCGCGGACGGGCACGACGCGGACGGTGACGCTGAAGCCGTTGTCACCAGTCTCGAGCCAACCCGGGACGCTGCGATCAAGCACGTCACGGTTACGAACGACGTTGAAGTTCTCGCGGGTTGCGTTCTTCAAAGCGACCACTTCGCCGGGGCGAACGCGGTACGAAGGAATCGTCACGCGCTTGCCGTTGATCGTCACGTGACCGTGACGAACGAGCTGGCGGGCCTGGGCACGCGATGCACCCCAGCCGGCGCGGTAGGCGACGTTGTCGAGACGCAGTTCGAGGAACTGCAGCAGGTTCGTACCGGTCATGCCGGGACGACGGCTGGCCTCTTCGTAGAGGTTGCGGAACTGGTTCTCCAGCAAGCCGTAGATACGACGAGCCTTCTGCTTCTCACGCAGCTGGCCGAGGTACTCACTGCCCTGGCGCTGGCGGGCCGAGCCGTGCTGCCCCGGTGGGAACGCACGCTTCTGGCGGTCTGAGTTTTCGGCGACTGGGCACTTCATCGTGTGGCAACGCTCACCCTTGAGGTAGAGCTTGGTGCGCTCACGACGGCAAAGTCGGCAAACGGGTCCTGTGTAACGAGCCATGATATTCCTTAGCCTCGACGACGCTTCTTGGGGCGGCAGCCGTTGTGGGGTAGCGGGGTAACGTCCTTGATGGCGACCACTTCGATGCCAGCAGCGGCAATCGAACGAATCGCGGTCTCGCGACCCGATCCCGGGCCACGAACGAGAACGTCCACCTTCTTGACGCCGTGCTCAATCGCCGCGCGGGCGCACTTCTCGGCAGCCAACTGGGCGGCGTAGGGCGTCGACTTGCGCGAACCCTTGAAGCCGACCTGGCCGGACGAAGCCCACGAGAGGACGTTGCCCTCGGGGTCGGTGATTGACACGATCGTGTTGTTGAACGAGCTCTTGATGTGAGCGACACCGAAGGCGACGTTCTTACGTTCCTTCTTGCGCGTCTTGCGAGCTGCAGTGGGCTTAGCCATTACTTCGATACCTTCTTCTTACCGGCGACCGTGCGCTTCGGGCCCTTGCGGGTACGAGCGTTCGTACGAGTGCGCTGACCGCGGACCGGCAGGCCCTTGCGGTGACGGATGCCCTGGAGGCAGTTGATTTCCATCTTGCGCTTGATGTCCTGAGCGACGTCACGACGGAGGTCACCCTCGACCGTGAGGTTCTGGTCGATGTAGGCACGCAACTTGTTGACGTCGGCCTCGCTCAAGTCCTTGACGCGAGTCGACTCGTCGATGCCCGTGGCGGCGCAAATCTGCTGCGCCGTGGTTGGACCTACACCAAAGATGTACGTAAGGGAAATCACCGTGCGCTTGTCACGGGGAATGTCTACTCCGGAAATACGGGCCATGTCTGTCCTCTCCTAGCCCTGGCGCTGCTTGTGACGCGGGTTCTCACAGATCACACGGACGTGACCGGCCCGGCGAATGACTTTGCACTTCTCACACATGGTCTTGACGCTGGCGCGAACCTTCATGTCGTTTCTTTCTCGAACTGTTCTAGAACTGAGTTATTTGTAGCGGTAGGTGATACGGCCGCGGGTCATGTCGTAGGGCGTAATCTCCACTTGGACCTTGTCACCGGGGAGAATGCGGATGCGGTGCATGCGCATTTTTCCCGAACTGTGGGCGAGCACGGTGTAACCGTTCTCGAGTTCCACACGGAACATGGCGTTGGGTAGAGGCTCGACGACGGTACCTTCAACGGTAAACGCGTCTTCCTTTGGCTTACTCAGGTTCTTTCTCCTTGTTGCGTTACTGCGACGTGGCGAAGCAACGAGCTCCGTCACGGATGACCCTGTTTAGAGGTCGGCTGACTATTCTACCGAAATTTCCAAGTAATGCAAAATTGATAGAAAAACGGCACGAAATCCACCAAAAGTGGCTCGGGCACCGCTAGAGCCTAGTCGACGGCTCGGGTGTGAATTTTGCCTCGACTCCCCCCGATAATTGTGACACCAGTCCCTAGTGGTCCCGCGCCGAAGACCGCCACGATGGAACCATGACTATCCGGACCAAGGATGACCTCACCGCCGAGGAGTGCCTCGAGCGACTACGGGTTGCTCCCCTCGCCCGCGTGCTCCTTAGCATTCGCTGCCTCCCGGCCGCCGTGCCGACCGAAATTGTGGCCGTGAGCGCCACCGAACTGGTACTCGCGACCGATAACGCCGACGTCTGGCACGCCCGAGATCAGCGCGAGGTCTTCACCATCCAGGTCGATGGACGGACCCACGACGGCCAGGTCTGGTCCGTGACCGCCGTCGGCATTGGCGCCCCGATTGACCCCACCTCACCCCTGGCCGTTGACGCGAGGGAACGCGGCGTCGAGCTCGTCGCCATTGCCAAGCCCATCATTTCCGGCCGCCGCCACTAATTCGCCTCGGTTATCGGCGATGTGGCAAGGTACGAACGTGCTCTTTCGCGAACTGCGTGACCCCAACCGGCTGCACGCGCTCATCGACGCGATTTTGCTGATCGAGACGGACGTCAACCTCACGTCACTGCTGAGCCACATTGTTCGCACCGCCTCGGAACTAGTGAACGCCACCTACGGCGCCATTGGCGTACTGACGCCGGCCGGCGACGAACTCAACGAGTTCATCACCTACGGCATCGACGACGAGACCCGGGCCGCTATTGGCCCTATCCCCCACGGACGGGGACTGTTGGGGGTCGTAATTCGCGAGGGTCACCCGGTCCGCGTGGACCATCTTTCGGCCGATCCCCACACCGTCGGGTTCCCGGCGAATCACCCCCCGATGGACCGCTTCCTCGGTGCACCCATTGCCACCCGCGACGGCCACATCTGGGGCAACCTCTACGTCACCGAACCTCGTCACGGGGGGCCTTTCAGCCGGGATGACGAGGTCCTCTTAGCCACGTTCGGACGAGCCGCGGGCCTCGTTATTGATCAGGCCACCTTGCGCCAACACCTGGCCGAGTTGGCCCTCACCGAAGAACGTGAGCGCCTCGCGCGGGACCTGCACGACACCGTCATCCAGCGTCTCTTCGCCGTCGGGCTCGGTCTCCAGCTCTCCCTCGCCAAGGAGATGGACGACGATGTGCGAACCCGCATCGACTCGGCCCTCGACGAACTCAACGAGACCATCCACGACATTCGCACCACCATCTTCGACATCGACCGCGAACGCTCCCCCGAGGACTCGCTCCACGACCGTGTGGCCCGGATGGTGGCCGAGGTCGACGACCGCCTTGGGGTATGTGGCGAACTGCGCTGGGAACTCACTGATGAGTTCCCCGTCTCCGCCCACGTGGCCCACCACACCGTGCAGGCAATCCGAGAGATGCTCTCTAACGTGGTGCGTCACTCCGAGGCCAGTCACATCACCGTGACGGTGACCGGCGACGAACGAACGTTGCTGGTGCGCGTGAGTGACGACGGCGTCGGGTTTGTTGCGAGTGCCTCGCACGGTCGCGGCTTGCGTAATATTCGCTCGAGGGCGGAAGACTTAAACGGCACGTGCGACGTCGTCAGCGCAGCCGGGACGGGGACCGTCGTGACGTGGGAGGTGCAGCGAGATGCCTGAACAGATTCGATTGCTACTGGTCGACGACCACGAGATCGTGCGCCGCGGCCTTCGCGAGTTACTCGAATCGGCCGGCGACCTCCGCGTCACCCACGAGGCCGGTTCACTTGACGAAGCCCTCAGCGTTGACCTTGAAGACATTGACGTCGCCGTGCTCGATGTGCGCCTACCCGACGGCAGCGGGGTGGAACTCTGTCGACAACTCCGCGAGCTACGACCGGACTTGCGGTGCCTGATGTTGACGTCCTTCGCCGACAACGAGGCACTCAACGCCTCGATTCTCGCCGGGGCCCAGGGCTACGTTTTAAAGAACGTCCGCGGGGATGATCTCGTCTCGGCCATACGCCGCGTGGCCAGTGGCGAGGTTCTCCTCACCGATGAGCAAGTGGAACGGGCGCGCGAGCGGCTCCGTCGCCAGATCGCCGAAGACTTGCGCATCGAGAGCCTGAGTGCGCAGGAACGACGGATTCTCGATCTGCTGGCCGAGGGCCTCTCAAATCGAGAGATCGCCGATGCGATGTTCCTGGCCGAAAAGACGGTCAAGAACTACGTGTCGAACCTCTTAACGAAGCTGGGATTCCAACGTCGCACCGAGGCGGCGCTCTTCGCACAAAAGCAGTTCAGTCGAGGAAAGTTTCCCGACGAACTCGCTTGAGCCGGCGTTCTGGCGCTCGGCGCGACGGGAAGCGGCACGGCGGGCCATGCGGCCCCAGGTACGGGGCAGGGGTGCGAAACCGGGAGTCGAGCTGCTGGAACGGTTCAGAACTTCGAAGTCAAAAGCGTCAAGGGTTACTTCTTCGTTGGTGGAGAAAAGCTCGGACATGGTGTCTCCTAGTTGCCGGCCGAGGGAAGAACTACTCGGGGGCCAGCGAATCGCTCAAGTAGTTCAGTGACTTCGGCAACTTTGCTGAAAAGGGGGAGAAACAGCAAAATTGCCGAAGTCACTACGTCCATTCTACGGGTCACTTTTCAGATTTCCCTGAAAAATAAGGCTTTTGGCCCGATACAGGTCATCACATAAATAGATAAAGAGCAAAAAATAATCTTTAATGTGAATACTATGTGAACGACAGGGGCCCGCACAGTGAACTGGGGCGTCTCACCGACGTCGCGTTAGGCGATGGTGAAGATTTCGGGACCGTTCTCGGTCACCGCAATGGTGTGCTCGAAGTGGGCACTGAGCTTGCCGTCCTGGGTCATCACGCCCCAGCCGTCTTCGAGCACGTAGGTGTCATAGCTGCCGACGTTAAGCATGGGCTCAACGGCGAAGACCATGCCCTCCTTGAGGACCGGTCCCGGTGAGCCGGGCCAGTAGTTCGGCACCTGGGGGCTCTCGTGCATGGCCGTGCCAATAGCGTGGCCCACGTACTCGCGAACTACCGAGAAGCCGGCCGCCTCGGCGACCTGCTGCACGGCCCGACCGACCTCGTGGAGGCGGTTGCCAATGGTGAGCTGGTCGATACCGGCGTACATCGAACGCTCGGTCACTTCGATCAACTTCTGGGCGACCTTGGAGATCTGACCGACGCCGGCCGTGTAGGCCGCGTCACCGTGGTAGCCCTCGACGATGGCGCCACAGTCAATCGAGATAATGTCGCCCTCTTCGAGGACGTAGTCACCGGGAATGCCGTGGACGATCATGTCGTTCGGGCTGGTGCAGATGACGGCCGGAAAGCCGTGGTAGCCCAGGAAGTTTGAACGGGCGCCGCGCTTGGCGATGACCTCGGCGGCCAGGTTGTTGAGGTCCATCGTCGTGATACCAGGGCGCAGGGCCGCGCGGGTCACTTCGTGCATCTCGGCAACGACCTTGCCGGCCTTGCGCATCTTGTTCAGTTCGTCAGCGTTGCGCCTCATGCCAGGTCGCGGTCTTGGACGGCGCTCATGATGTCAGCGGTCACGTCGGCCGGCGTCTGGTTGCCATCGATCGTGACGAGCAGGCCACGCTCGGCGTAAAAGTCGAGGAGTGGCGCGGTGTCGCTTTCGTAGGTGGCGAGCCGCTTGAGAATGGCCTCGGGCTGGTCGTCGGGGCGCTGGACGACGTCACCGCCACAGTTCTCGCAGGTGCCCGAAATAGCCTCGATGTCGGTGTCGCGGTAAATAGCCCCGCACTCCTGGCAGACGCGACGCGCACTGAGGCGCTCGGCCACCAGTTCGCTGGCGACGTCGAGGTTGATCACGAGCTTGATGCCGTCGTCGCCGAGAATGGATTCGAGCATGGCGGCCTGGGCGTGGTTACGCGGGTAGCCATCGAGCAGTGCTCCCCCAGCGGCGTCAGCTTCGGCGAAGCGTTCGGCGACGAGTCGGCCCACCAGTTCGTCATTCACCAGCTGTCCGGAAGCGAGGATGCCCTCAACTTCCTTGCCGAGTGGCGTCTGGTCCCGGACCGCGGCCCGCAGGATGTCACCCGTCGAGACGTGGGGAATTGCCAGCGATTCGGCCAGTCGTTTGCACTGGGTGCCCTTGCCGGCGCCCTGCTTGCCGAGGACGACGATGATGACGCGACCCGACATGACTACTTCTTCAAGAAGCCTTCGTAGTTACGCATCATGAGCTGCGAGTCGATCTGCTGCATGGTCTGCAGGGCGACACCCACGGCGATCAAGAGCGTGGTGCCGTAGTACGGGAACTTGTTGATGTTCCACACGGCCATCAAGATGGCCGGCACGACGGCGACGGAGGCGAGGAAGGAGGCACCCACGACGGTCAGACGCGACAGCATCTTGGCGAAGTAGTTCTCGGTCGGCTGACCCGGGCGAATACCCGGGACGAAGCCGCCCTGCTGACGCAACTGCTCGGCCTGCTGGTGCGGCTCGAAGGCGATGTAGACGTAGAAGAACGTGAAGGCGAAGATCAAGATGAAGTCCGCGATGATGTAGGTGAAGCTGGTGGGGTGCAACGAGGAGTTGACCCAGTTGGTCAGCCAGGCCCAGGGCAGGATGTTCGACAGCAGCACTGGGATGTAGAGCACCGACGAAGCGAAGATGATTGGAATAACACCGGACTGGTTGACCTTCAAGGGGATGTAGGTCGAGTTACCGCCCATTTCCTTGCGGCCGACCACGCGGCGAGCGAAGGTCACGGGGATGCGGCGCTGGCCCTGGTCCATGAAGACAATGAAGACGAGCAGGGCGAGCGAAATCACCAAGATGGTGAAGAACTTGCCCGGGCCACCTTCGGCCCACACCGCACGACCACCGGTCGGCAGGTTGGCGACGACGTTGGAGAAGATGAGCAAACTCATGCCCTGGCCGATACCGCGCTGGGTAATAAGTTCGGCCAACCACATCACGAAGCCGGTGCCGGCCGTCATGATGATGACCATGAAGAGGCCGAGCCAGAAGTTGAACTTGGGAATCAAGTCAATGTTGAAGCCCAGCAAGGCCTGGTCGTGGCCGTGGAAGGCGTAGATCAGACCGGTTGACTGCAGCAGCGCCAGACCAATGGTCAAGTAGCGCGTTACCTGGGTAATGCGCTTTTGACCGTCGGCACCCTGGTCGCGCCACTGCGTCAACTTCGGAATAACGGTCGTGAGCAACTGGATGACGATCGAGGAGGTGATGTAGGGCATCACACCAAGACCGAACACGGCCAGACGCGTCAAGGCGCCGCCCGAGAACAAGTTCAAAAAGCCCAGCACGCCGCTCGAGCTCGAACGAGCTTGGAGCAACGCCACCTGGGACCAACTCACCCCGGGAATGGGGAGGTTGGCACCAAGCTGGTACAGGCAGATAATGACGACCGTGAAGAGGACCTTGTTTCGAAGGTCCGCGACGCGGAAGATGTTCGAGAGACGACGCAGCACGAGAATTAAACTTAGCGGTTCTGGTGCTGGTTACCCGCCGCAGGCGGACGAACGCTGAAGGGCTTGTCGAGAACGACGCAGGTACCGCCAGCTGCTTCGATAGCGGCCTTCGCCGATGCCGAGAAGCCGTGGGCCGACACGTTCAGTGCCTTGTTCAGTTCGCCGCGACCGAGGACCTTCACGAGGTCCTTCTTGCGCAGCAGGCCGTTCGCGACCAAAACGTCCGGGTTGATTTCGCTCGGGCCCAGCGCCGCGATGGCGTCCAGGTTGACCGGCGTGTACTCAACGCGGAAGGGGTTCGTGAAGCCCTTGAGCTTCGGGATGCGCTGGAGGAGGGGCAGCTGTCCACCTTCGAAGCCCGCGGGAATCTGGCGACGAGCCTTCTGACCCTTGGTACCACGGCCGGCAGTCTTGCCACCCTTACCACCAATACCGCGACCGACGATGCGCTTGCGGTGCGTCGTGCCGGCTGGCGAGTGGAGATCGTGCAACTTCATTAGTTGACCTCTTCTACTTTGATCAGGTGCGGCACGCGAGCGATCATGCCGCGAATTTCGGGGCGATCGGGCAGCACGTTGGACTGGCCGATGCCACGAAGGCCGAGCGCGCGCAGCGAACCGCGGTGCTTAGGCTTGGTGGCGATCGACGAGCGAATCTGCGTTACTTTCAACTGCGCCATGGTTAGGCCTCCGTCTTGAACAGGTCAGCCTCACGCTGACGCTCACGGTACGCGCGGAGCGTACCCGAGGGGATGACGTGGTCGGCGGGCTTGTCACGCAGCGCGGCGATGTCTTCGGGCTTGCGCAACTGCTTCAAGCCTTCGATGGTCGCGTGGGCCACGTTGATGCCGTTCGAGGAACCGAGCGACTTAGCGATGATGTCCTTAACGCCGGCCATTTCGAGAATGGCGCGGGCGGCACCACCGGCAATCACACCGGTACCGGGGGCGGCGGGCTTCATGAGCACGCGACCGGCACCAGCCTGGCCGAGGACCGGGTAGACAATCGTCGTACCGGCGAGGGGCACGTCGAACAGGTTCTTGCGAGCCTCTTCGATACCCTTCTGCACGGCGAGACCGGCTTCCTTGGCCTTACCGTAGCCGAGGCCAACCTTGCCGTTGCCGTCACCGATGACCATGAGAGCGGTGAACGAGAAACGACGTCCACCCTTCACGACCTTCGACACGCGGTTCACCTTGATGGTGCGCTCTTCAAACTGTTCCAGGTCACTCATTAGAACTCCAGTCCGTCGGCGCGCAGCTGTTCCGCGAAGGCGGCCACGCGACCGTGGTAGTCAAAGCCGCCGCGGTCAAAAACCACGGTGGTGATGTTGGCGGCCTTCGCACGCTGCGCGAGCAGCGCGGCGACGGCCTTGGCACCCTCGATGTTGCCGCCGTTGATGTCCTTCAAGGCGCCCTCTACGGAGTAGGCGGCGGCCAGGGTGACACCGGCGACGTCATCAATGATCTGTGCCGAGATGTGCTTGTTGGTGCGGCTCACGGCCACGCGCGGACGAGCCGCGGTGCCCGAAAGCTTGCGACGGATACGCGCGTGACGACGCTCACGCAGTTCACGAGTAGTACGAGCCATTACTTGGCAGCCTTTCCAGCCTTGCGCAGCACCTTTTCACCGGCGTAGCGCACACCCTTACCCTTGTAGGGCTCCGGCTTACGAATCTTGCGGATCGACGCGGCAACCTGGCCAACGACTTCCTTGTCCGGTCCCTTGACGATGACCTTGGTCGGGGCCGGAACCTCGAACGTGACACCTTCGGGGGCGTTGTACTTCACCGGGTGCGAGAAGCCGAGCGCGAGGTCGAGGACCTTGGGGTCCGACGTCGCGGCGCGGTAACCAACACCGATGATTTCCAGTTCCTTAGTCCAACCAGTCGTCACACCGACGACCATGTTCGACACCAGGGTGCGGGTCAGGCCGTGGAGCGACTTGTGAGCCGTCTCGTCGCTGACGCGACCAACGGTGACCACGTCACCCTCCTGGGTCAAGAAAATGCCGTCGGGCAACGTACGCGACATCGTCGCGTTCGGGCCCTTGACGGTCACGGTGCCGTCGGTCACCTCAATGGTGACGCCGGCGGGAACCGTGATGGGATTACGACCGATGCGTGACATCAGCACACCTCCATGAAAAAAGGCTGGTTACCAGACATAACACAGCACCTCGCCACCCAGCTTGGCCCGACGGGCTTCACGGTCGGTCATCAGGCCGTGGCTCGTGGAAACCACGGCCATGCCGACGCCGCCCAGCACCTTAGGCATCTGGTCAGACTTCTTGTAGATCCGAAGACCCGGCTTCGACACGCGCTTGATGCCCACGATGGACTTGCGGCGGTCTTCCGAGTACTTCAGGGTGATTTCCAGCGTCGCGCCAGGCTTACCGTCGACCTTGGTCACGGTGAAGCCAGCAATGAAGCCTTCCTTCTCGAGCACCTTCGCGAGGTTCTCCTTCAGCTTGGAGCTGGGCATCTTGACGGTGTCAAACATGGCGGCATTCGCGTTGCGAATGCGCGTCAGCATGTCGGCAATGGGGTCAGTCATAGTCATGGTCTGATCTCCTTACCAACTGGCCTTGGTAACGCCGGGAACTTCACCGGCGTGCACCATCTGTCGAAGGCAAATGCGGCAGAGGCCGAACTTGCGGTACACCGAGCGGGGACGACCGCAGCGCTCGCAACGGGTGTATGCCCGCGTCGAGAACTTCGGCGTCTGCTGCTGCTTAATTCGAAGAGCTTTCTTCGCCATGGACTATCGATTCTCCTGCTTGAAGGGGAAGCCGTAGGCGCGCAAGAATGCGCGACCCTGCTCGTCGTTGATGGCCGTGGTCACGATCGTGATGTCGAAACCGCGCGGCGCGTCAATCTTGTCGTAGTCGATCTCCGGGAAGATCAACTGGTCGTTCACACCGAAGGTGTAGTTGCCGCGTCCGTCGAAGGACTTAGGCGACAGGCCTCGGAAGTCACGAATACGCGGGATAGCGATGCTCAAGAGGCGGTCGAAGAACTCCCAGGCGCGGTCGCCACGAAGGGTGACCTTCGTACCGATGGCCTGCTCTTCGCGCAACTTGAAGCTCGAAATCGACTTGCGGGCACGCGTGACAATCGGCTTCTGGCCGGTGATCAGCTCGAGGTCGCGCTGGGCGCCTTCGAGCAGCGATGCCTGCTGCGTCGCACGACCCACACCGGAGTTAAGAACAATCTTCTCCAGACGGGGGACCTGCATGATGTTGTCGAGTCCGAGCTCGTCCTTGAGGGCCTGACGAATTGACTCGTCGTAGCGGACCTTCAGACGGGGACGTGTAGTGGTCGTCATAGTGCCTCTCCACACTTGCGGCAGACGCGAACCTTGGCGCCGTCCGTGATCTTGTAACCGGCCTTTGCGGGACCCTTGTGACCCGAGCACCAGAGCGCGACGTTCGAGACGTGCAGCGGCATCAACTTGTCGATGATGCCGGCCTGCATGGTCTGGCTGGTCTGCTTGGTGTGGCGCTTGGCGACGTTGAGACCGTCGAGAACAACCTTGTTCTTCGCCGGCAACGCCTCTTCAACCTTGGCGCGCTCGCCGCGGAACTTGCCCGCGAGGACGAGCACGTCGTCACCCTTACGAATCTTCATTACAGCACCTCCGGCGCCAGGGAAATAATGCGCATGAACTTCTTGTCGCGCAGTTCTCGACCGACTGGCCCGAAGATACGGGTACCACGCGGCTGGAGCTGGTCATTGATCAGCACGGCAGCGTTGTCGTCGAACTTGATGTAGGAACCGTCCGGGCGGCGCTTCTCCTTGGAGACACGCACGACGACGCAGCGAACCACGTCACCCTTCTTGACGGCGGCGCCGGGAATTGCGTCCTTGACGGTGGCGATGATCACGTCACCAATCGAGGCGTAACGACGGCGGGTGCCACCGAGCACGCGGATGCAAAGGATTTCCTTCGCGCCGCTGTTGTCGGCAACCTTAAGACGGGACTCTTGCTGAATCATCGAGCACGCTCCACAACCTCGGTCAAGCGCCAGCGCTTGAGCTTCGACAGAGGACGGGTCTCCTGAACACGCACGCGGTCACCGATCTTGGCGCTGTTCTCGGCGTCGTGGACGTAGAGCTTCTTGGTGCGCTGCACCGTCTTGCCGTAGCGGGGGTGTGAGACGCGCTCGTTCACCGCGACGACGAGCGTCTGGTCCATCTTGTCCGAGATAACAATGCCCTCGCGGATCTTGCGGGGGTTCTCTCGAGTTCCGTCGCTCTCGACGACCGCCGCCTCGACCTTTTCGGTCTTCGCGGGGGTCTTGATAACGAACGTCGCAGGCTTCTTCTCCACCGGTGCGGCAGCAACTGGCGCAGCGGGGGCTTCTTCTACGACTTCTTCGGCGGCAGCCTCGACGGCTACTTCCTCAGCGGCGACTTCTTCCGCGACCGTCTCAACGACGGCCTCTTCAACAACCGCCTCGGCGGCCACGTCGGCCACTACGGCTTCTTCGTTGTTCGTCACATCACTCATGACTTGGCACCCTCTCCGGCGGCCTCGGCGGCCGCAATTTCACGCTCACGCAGGAAGGTCGCGAGGCGAGCAATGTCGCGGCGAACTTCACCCAAGCGAGCCGAGTTGTCGAGCTGACCAGTAGCGAGCTGGAAGCGCAGGTTGAAGAGCTCGCGACGAGCCTCACCCAAACGCTCCACCAGTTCCTGGTCGCTCAGGAGCCGCAGCTCCGCAACGCGTTCTTTCGTCTTTGCCATTAGATGGTTACCTCCGGTGCGCCGTGCGTCCCAGGACGAATCACGAACTTGGCCTTGATCGGCAGCTTCTGGATGGCACGCTCCATGGCGGCACGCGCCAGGGCCTCATCCACACCACCGAGTTCGAACATGATGCGTCCAGGCTTAACAACGGCAACCCAGTACTCGGGGTTACCCTTACCTGAACCCATGCGGGTTTCTGCGGGCTTCGCGGTGACGGGCTTGTCCGGGAACACGCGGATCCAGACCTTTCCACCACGCTTCACGTGACGGGTCATCGCAATACGAGCCGCTTCAATCTGACGAGCCGTAATCCAGCCGGCCTCAAGAGCCTGGATACCGAAGTCACCGAACGTGACCTCGACGCCGCCCTTAGCCATACCGGTCATACGACCGCGCTGCTGCTTACGGTGCTTTACCTTGCGGGGCATCAACATGATTACTCAGCATCCTTTCGGAAGTGGGGCGTGTCGTTGTGCTCCGTGGCGGTGCGACGCTCGATGTCTTCTTCGACGCTCAAGCGACGCTCGACCTCGTCGGTCGCGGCCAGCAGGTCGGCCGGGTTGACGTCAGTCGCGACGGCCTCAACAACAACTTCTTCGACAACGGCGTCCTCGACGCGGCGGCGTCCGCCACCGGCACGAACAACACCCTTCGGCGCGGCGGGCGCGGCGGTGGGCAGAGCGTCGCCGGCGGCCATAGCGGCCTCGCGAACGATCTTCTCGTCGTTGGTCAACTGGTAGGGCAAGATGTCACCCTTGTAGATCCAGACCTTGACACCAATACGGCCGGTCGAGGTGCGAGCCTCGCGGAAGCCGTAGTCAATGTCGGCGCGCAGGGTGTGCAGTGGCACCCGGCCTTCGCGGTAGGACTCACGGCGCGACATTTCAGCGCCACCGAGACGACCCGAGGCCTGGATACGAACACCCAAGGCACCGGCCTTCTGCACGGTCTGAATACCACGCTTCATGGCGCGACGGAAGGCCACGCGACGAATGAGCTGGTCGCAGATACCCTGCGCAATGAGGGCGGCGTCGAGCTCGGGCTGCTTGATTTCCTGAATGTTCAGGGAGATCTTGTTCTTCTGACCGGTGATCTTCTCGAGGTCCTTCTTGAGGCGCTCGGCCTCGGCACCACGGCGACCAATCACGATGCCCGGGCGGGCGGTGTGAATGTCAACGCGGATACGGTCCGAGTTACGCTCGATCTCGATGCGGCTGACGGCAGCGCTCTCGAGCTGCTTGGTCAGGTAGTCGCGAATCTTCCAGTCCTCGATAACGAGTTCCTTGTAACCGCGCTCCTTAAACCAGCGCGACTTCCAGTCCGTCGTAACGCCCAGGCGGAAACCGTAGGGATTTACCTTCTGGCCCATTAGTTGGTCTCCTCAACAGTCTCGTCCGAGGTCTCCTCGGCAACAGCTTCTTCGTTCTCGGCGACGACGTCGGTCGACTCAACGACCTCGGTCTCGACGACGTCGGTGGTCTCGACCTCGACGGCTTCGACCGGCGTGGTGACGTCAGCGACGTCCTCAACGGTCTCGTACTGTGCGGCCGGCACCGGCTCACCCTTGCGGCGCGACGAGGCGACGCGGCGGGCGCGGCTAGCGGTGGCCGAAGCGGCGCGGGCGATACGCAGCAGTTCGAGGCGGTCCTCGTCCATGCGCGACACGATCACGGTGATGTGGCAGGAGCGCTTACGAATGGCACCGGCACGACCGCGAGCACGCGGGGTGAAGCGCTTCATCGTGATGCCCTCGTCGGCGTAGGCGGCCGAGACGTACAGCTCGTCGGCAACCAGGCCGTCGTTGTTCACGGCGTTGGCGATAGCCGAGGCCAGCACCTTGCCGATGACGTCAGCGGCTTCTCGCTGCGTGCCGGCGAGGATTTCGGCAGCGGTCTTGACATCTTCACCACGGATGAGGTTCAACACCACGCGGGCCTTGGAGGCCGACATGTGGAAACCCTTGAGCGTGGCGCGGGTGCCTGGACGTTCGTTGGTCTTAGGTCCGGTCATTAGCGACGTCCCGTCTTTTCCTGGCCAGCGTGGAACTTGAAGGTACGCGTGGGCGAGAACTCACCCAGCTTGTGACCAACCATGGACTCGTTGACGAATACCGGTACGTGACGACGGCCGTCGTGCACCGCGAAGGTGTGACCGACCATGTCAGGAATGATCGTGGAACGACGGCTCCAGGTCTTGATGACCTTGCGCTCGTTCGCGGCGTTCATTGCGTCAACCTTCTTGAGAAGGTGGGCGTCAATGAAGGGGCCCTTCTTGAGACTACGTGACATGTTCTACCTACCTCCGCGAGCCGCGTCCGCGGCGACGACGAATAATGAGCGCGTCCGATGCCTTTGGCAGACGCGTACGACCCTCTGGCTGACCCCATGGCGACACTGGGTGACGACCACCGGAAGTCTTACCTTCACCACCACCGAGCGGGTGGTCGACCGGGTTCATAGCCACACCACGGGTCTGCGGGCGGATGCCCTTCCAGCGGTTACGACCAGCCTTACCGATCTTGATGAGTTCGTGCTCCGAGTTACCAACGGTGCCGAGCGTGGCGCGGCAGTCGATTGGCACACGGCGCATTTCAGTCGAGGGCAGACGCAAGGTGGCGAAACCGCCGTCCTTGGCGACGAGCTGCACGCTCATACCGGCACTGCGGGCCATCTTGCCGCCGCCGCCAGGGCGCAACTCAACGTTGTGCACCGTCGAACCGGTGGGGATGAAGCGCATGGGCAAGGCGTTGCCGTTGCGGATGTCGGCCTTGGGGCCCGACTCAACAACGTCGCCGACCTTCAGGCCGTTAGGAGCGAGGATGTAGCGCTTCTCACCGTCGGCGTAGTGCAACAGGGCAATACGGCAGGTATGGTTCGGGTCGTACTCAATGGTCGCGACCTTGGCCGGCACGCCGTCCTTGTTGCGCTTGAAGTCGATGATGCGGTACTGCTGCTTGTGTCCACCACCACGGTGACGTGAGGTCTTACGGCCGTAGCTGTTACGACCACCGGTCTTAGGCTTCGGCTCGAGCAGCGACTTTTCGGGCGTCGTTGAGGTGATGTCGGCGAAGTCCGACACCGTCTGGAAACGGCGACCCGGGCTGGTTGGTTTGCGGTGACGCAGTGCCATGGCAGTCCTTAGTTCTCGAAGAGGTTGATCGAGTCACCCTGGCGAAGGGTAACGATGGCCCGCTTCGTGTCGGGGCGTGAGCCGACGACACCGGTGCGACGGTTGCGCGTCGACTTACCCTTGCGGTTGAGCGTGTTGACGTTGGTGACCTTGACGTTGAAGGCCTGCTCGACGGCGTTACGCACGTCGATTTTGGTGGCCCGGGGGTCAACCACGAACACGTAGGTGTTGGCGTCCATCAACGTCGTGCTCTTTTCCGAGACGACGGGACGGATGAGAACGCTCATTGCGTCGCGCATTAGTTGCTCTCCTTTGCGACGGGCAGGGTGGCGTCGGTGAAGACAACCCAGTCCGAGTCGAGGACGTCGTAGGCGTTAACTTCGCCGGCGTCGATGGTCTTGACGTTCTCGAGGTTGCGGAACGAGTGGTAGGCCACTGAGTCCTCACGACCGATGACGACAAGAATCTTGCCCGAGACGGCCAAAGCGTTCAGCGTGCTGATCGCTTCCTTGGTCTTCGGGGCAGTCCAGGCGGCGAAGCTGTCGACGATGACGACGTGCGACTCAGCGGCACGGTCCGACAGGGCCGAGTAGAGCGCCAAGCGAATCATCTTCTTGGGCGTCTTCTGGTTGTACTTGCGAGGCTTTGGCCCAAGAGCCACACCACCACCAGGGTAGTGCGGGGCGCGAATCGTACCCTGACGGGCACCGCCGGTGCCCTTCTGGGCGAACGGCTTCTTACCACCACCGGAGACCTGCTTACGGGTCTTGGTGGACTGGGTACCGGCGCGCTTGGCGGCCAGCTGGGCCTTAATGACCTGGTGCATCACGGTGACGTTGGGCTCGAGACCGAAGATCGACGGCTCGAGAGCCACCGAACCGAGGTCAGCACCGGTCACGGACTTGCGGGCGGCGGAGTGCTGCGCGTACGGAGCGCGCTCCTTCTTCACCGGGCCGCGGAGGGTAAAGACGACGCTCATCGAGCACCTCCAGCCTTCATCGGGTTCTTCACCGACGTGCGCAGCACGACAACGCCACCGCGGGGGCCGGGAACGGCACCCTTGACGAGGACGAGGTTGCGCTCAGCGTCAACGCCGATCACTTCGAGGTTCGTGGTGGTCACCTGACCGCCACCGAGACGACCGGCCATCTTGGTGCCCTTGAACACGCGACCGGGGGTCGAGCAGGCGCCGATGGAACCAGGAGCACGGTGGTGCTTGTGGTTACCGTGCGCAGCGCCCTGACCAGCAAAGTTGTGGCGCTTCATACCACCAGCGAAGCCCTTACCCTTGCTGACGGCCGTTGCGTCAATCATTTCGCCCTTTTCGAACACGTCGACGGCAATTTCCTGGCCTACGGCGTAGGCGGAAACGTCATCAAGACGCAGTTCAACGAGCTTCTTACCGGGAGTAACGCCGGCCTTTTCGAAGTGACCCAGCTCCGGCTGCGTCATGGTCGACGTGCGGCGACTGCCCCACGTGACCTGAAGGGCGGAGTAGCCCTCCTTCTCCGGCGTCTTTACCTGGACGACGCGAGCTGGGCTGACTTTGACAACAGTCACTGGAATGGCCCGATTCTGGTCATCCCAGACTTGGGTCATGCCCACCTTCTCGCCGACGATCGCTTTGGTCGCCACGTTTGCCTCTCTTCTTCCGTAATCTGCCTATCGGTTGGCCCGACACGCAGACGCTCCGTCGGGCTACAAGAACCCGAACGGAGCGTTCGACTTGGTTCGCCTGACGTTCCCGTTACGGGCAATCAGGCAGATCTACTGTCTCCCGCCCCTAGGGGCAGGAGTTCCACCTTACACCAACTGCGACGGCCGATGCAAAGTGGAATTTCAAGGACAAATAAGAAGAAGCCGTGGCTTCAATGGAAAACCAAAGCATTGGCTCGAGAAATAGCATTGTTAAATTTAGCCATTTGCAATTGGTTCAAATTCTTGGTGAAGTTAAAGACGGCGTCGACCGCGCCGTCATAAATATTTGCGTAGTAAATACGCCCGCGGTCTCGATATTTCAGCGATAGTCCTTTTGTGGCATAAATTGTGCCAGCTTGGGATCCGACTACGCCATAAATAATAACCGGCGGCAGTCCCCGGGCCTTTCCCAACAAAACTGAAGTCTGATTGAACGGCTTAATCGGATAGTAGCCGGACGGCGTTCCTATTCGGGGGGGCCATCCATAAGCAGATGTGGGATAGCCGTTTCGGGTATTCCTCAAAACTCCTAAGTGGATTAGGCGCGGAAGAGGAAAGATTCCGAGAGGTATCAACTTCGCAGATAAGAGTGTGATTGCGTCGTGGCTCGTAGACGTGGATAACAGAGCGGAGAAGTCAGTAACCATGTCGGGATGTGAGGGGAAGCCCCCCACTGTCAGCTCATTGAATTTGATAGGGACTGTAGTCCTCCCAGCGGGGAGAACCCAAATCACTAAAAAGACGAGCAGAATAACAACAATGCCAGGGATGAATAGTTGACTCCCCAGTATTGGATGCGTTCGACTTCGTTCATGCGTACTCATGCGGGACTGTTGTACAAAATCGGGGAAAGTGCCGGGATATTGCTTCCGCAAACATAAGTATCAGCTGCGCTTTGGTTGTGATAGGTGATCTCCACTGAGGTCGAGTATCCGGTCACGTCACCAAAGGAGAAACCAAATAATGTCGCAGCAGAACTGTACTTTTCTGCAGATTGGTTTCCAGTCGTATACGAGCCGTCAACTGGGATGTGCGCAAATCCATTGGGGTCAGCAAGGCAATTTCCGTAGGGATTCGGCGAAGGCTGGTTCGGGCCAGGGAACGCGTCCCCGATTGCAGCGTAAGGCTCTGTAAAAGTAGAGGGCAGACAGAACAGCGACTGTTGCACCGAGAACTCTCCGTACATAAAGTCTGAATCGATGTATTGGAGAAATCCGGGCCCCTCGCTCACACTAGCGCCGGTTGAATCGGTATTCGATACTTGAACACCCCCGGCAACATTCCACGTCGATCCGTTATCGTAGGAAAGCCCAACATCGAATTGACTCGTGGCCCCGTTCTTGTAGTCATAGCTTGCCGTAACTCCTGATGTATTGGCAACATGAAGCTCACCAATTCGACTGCTATGTTCAGACTTTGCGATGAGCGTGCCATCACAGCCATTAGGGGACTGGACCACGTTTCTGGCGGTTTCCGCTGAATCTATTGTTGCCCCTGGGCTGGTAGTGATATTCCGCCTGACCATTGGAAAACGCGCAAGTTTCACAACTTCGCTTGTCGAATGGGCTCCTGGTCCAACTAGGTGACTTGAAACGGCATTGCTGTTATTCATGTTCGAAACGGTGCCTTGAGAAGAAACCGTGGCCATTTGTTCAGTTGAACCAATCCCCGATGAAAGTTCGACAATTACATTCTGCGTAAGAGACTGTGGATTTAGACCGTTTACCGTACTGGCCGGAATTGCTATCGAGAAACTACCCCCAGCCGCCGGCTCTGCACTCAATATCGGAAAAGTAATCGGATCTCCCTGGCTTATGTTTGTGATTGACGGAACACCCAGAACAATTACTTCGCTTCCGGATGCCAATGCGGCAGGGATAGTTCCGTCGATTTCAATTGTCGAGGTGACTGACGCACCTGCGTTCGCTTGAACTGGTGATATTCCAATCGTCAGAGCGAGCAGAGAGATAAGAACTGACAGCCCCGACCTATTTAAGAACCGCTTAATGAATTTAAGTTTCATAGCATAAACGTAGCACTATTTTTCCGCATCTTTGTTTGTGCCGAATTCCTTCGTAGTTGTTAGCAATCGCCCTCTTGCACCTAGGCTTCGGTTTAAGGAATTCTCCGTTTCAAAAAAATTTGTAGCTGTCATCAATAACGAAACCAGAAGTGTCAAAAGCAATACCCATGCAAATATCATGAACACAAAATTCGTTGAAGCAAAAGTTTTCAGGTAGTCCAGCCACCAGGGTCGCTGTTGCCCGTGATGAAAGAGGAGGTGAATGGCGTCCGACAGTTGACTCGTGCTGAAGGCAGTGCCATCACTGTTCGAGATAGTGAGTGGCGCCAAAGGGTAGACCATCGATACAGCGATGCACTGAATGAGCACCGAGACCGCGCTGACCCCGACGATGAAGGTTTTGGTGACGTTCGACGAGGAAGACCATCGATCGAGGACCAGACCGAGGGGAATCAGGAGCAAGGTCGCTGAGGAGACCATTAATCGCGGCCCCCAGGCGTCGGCCCCACTCCAGTTGAACAGCCGCCCCTCGACCGCCGCGAACGAGAGCGGGACGAGAACGAGAAACCAGGCCAACGGGGCCTGCGTACGCCGCAGGCCGTTCCACCCGAGCAGGGCGACCAGCACGACGGGCATCATGGCGAGTAGCCCCCGCTCGGGGCTCAGCAGCTCCAGCGCGACGCCCATGAGGGGATTATGGGCCACTGCCACGTTCGGGTCGCCAAAATGGCCGTCGTTGAAAATGCTCCCAAATCGGATCTCGTTATACCAGGCGGTGATGAGCAGGGCTGCGCCCGGACCCAGAGCCCAGCGAGCCAGGTGGTGGCGCTGCAAGCGACTCCCCCGCGTCGCCCACCAGACCCAGAGGGAGGCTGGCACGACGGCCAGCACGCTGTCGATGCGGAATAACAGCGCGCCACCAAAACAGAGGCCGGCCCAGAGGTACCAACGGGGCTCGTCACCACTGGTAGCGGCGACGAGCAGTTCGGTCCCGGCCATGATGAGGGCAGCGGTGGGTAGCACGTCAAAGGAGAGGTGCGCGTAGGGCCACACCAGGGAGCCGAAGGCCACGAGCATTGTGGCCCGGAGTGAGGAACGCGGTGAGACGTTCAGGCGTCGCTGGAGGCGGTAGAAGAAGAACAGGAGAGCGAAGCCCCACACCGGGTCATAAAGCGCCGCGATGCACGTCTCGGTACTCCAGGAGATGAAATGGTGGTGCCACAGCCAAGCGAACGGAAGCCACTGGAGCGACGCGCCAATGTCGTGCGCCGCGAAGACGTGCCCGCCGGTGCCGTACACCGCGCCCGAGCCCGGCGTGGTGGGATAGGCCACTCGAAGGAACCACTGGTGCGACTGGGTGAAGGCGTTGGCGACGTCGAGCTCCATGCGAGCGTCCATTGATTGGACGTAGTTGAGCGTCGAGGTCAGATACGCTGCGATAATCAGCACGACCTCAGCGACATACGGGTACCGCGCACGAAGATCTCGGAATCCGGGGAGTCTGGTCATGGGGCTCGCTAAAGCAAAATATCCCCGCCAACCGAAGTTGGCGGGGATATTTCGTAACTACTTAGTTCTGGCGGATCTTGATCTCGATGTCAACACCGGCCGGCAAGTCGAGACGCTGGAGCGAGTCGACCGTCTTAGCGGTGTGATCAACGATGTCAAGAAGGCGCTTGTGCACGCGCATCTCGAAGTGCTCACGAGAGTCCTTGTGCTTGTGCGGACCACGAACCACCGTGTAGCGGTGCTTCTCGGTCGGCAGTGGCACGGGACCCTGCACGCGGGCGTTGGTACGCTCCACGGTTTGCACGATCTTCGCGGTGGACTGGTCCAAGACCTGGTGGTCGAAGGCCTTCAGCCGGATGCGGATCATTTGACGGTTGTCGGCCATGAGTCGACTACTTCAGGATCTTGACGACGCGACCCGAACCCACGGTGCGGCCACCCTCGCGGATGGAGAAGGTGAGACCCTCTTCCATGGCGATTGGCTTACCCAGGGTAACGGTCATCTCGGTGTTGTCACCAGGCATGACCATTTCGGTGCCGGCCGGCAGCTCGATGGTGCCGGTGACGTCAGTGGTACGGAAGTAGAACTGCGGACGGTAGTTCGCGAAGAACGGCTTGTGACGGCCACCTTCGTCCTTGGTCAACACGTAGACCGAGGCCTCGAACACGGTGTGAGGGGTGATCGAACCCGGCTTGCAGAGAACCTGGCCGCGCTCGACTTCTTCCTTCTTCGTACCGCGGAGCAGGGCGCCGAGGTTGTCGCCGGCCTGACCCTGGTCGAGGAGCTTGCGGAACATTTCGATGCCGGTAACGGTCGTCTTCGAGGTGTCACGCAGACCCACGATTTCAACTTCGTCACCAACCTTGATAACGCCCTGCTCGACCTTACCGGTCACAACGGTGCCACGACCGGTGATGGACATGACGTCCTCAATCGACATGAGGAACGGCTTGTCGGTCGAACGCTCCGGCTCGGGGATGTAGGCGTCAACGGCAGCCATGAGCTCCATGATCTTGTCACCCCAGGCAGCGTCACCGTTGAGGGCCTGAAGGGCCGACACGCGGACGATTGGAATGTCGTCGCCCGGGAAGTCGTAGCTCGACAGGAGCTCGCGAACTTCCATCTCGACGAGCTCGAGGAGCTCCTCGTCCTCAACAACGTCAGCCTTGTTCAAGGCAACAACGATGTAGGGAACACCCACCTGGCGGGCGAGCAGCACGTGCTCACGCGTCTGGGGCATAGGACCGTCGGTGGCCGAAACCACGAGGATGGCGCCGTCAACCTGGGCGGCACCGGTGATCATGTTCTTCACGTAGTCGGCGTGACCAGGCATGTCGACGTGTGCGTAGTGACGGTTCTCGGTCTCGTACTCAACGTGTGCGATCGAGATGGTAATACCGCGCTGGCGCTCTTCAGGGGCCTTGTCGATCTGGTCGAACGGCGTGAAAGCCGAACCAGGGATGCGGTC
>Ga0164296_1000941_pt1 | contig 32601 bp, 33 predicted proteins | sample GEODES057metaG_FD_113533 | JGI IMG/M metagenome (GOLD analysis project Ga0164296, IMG submission 113533) | Dystrophic lake water microbial communities from Trout Bog Lake, Wisconsin, USA - GEODES057 metaG | ecosystem: Environmental > Aquatic > Freshwater > Lake | place: USA: Trout Bog Lake...
AGTCAGCAGCGGGGAAGAAGCGCTCACGGAGTCGATGGTGTCACGGCCAGAGCCGAGATCACCCTGCGAAACGCGGGAAGGCCTTGGCGCCAGCGTATCGGCCGGCATCGTCCAGTTCCTCTTCGATGCGCAACAGCTGGTTGTATTTCGCCACGCGCTCCGAGCGGGCCGGCGCACCGGTCTTGATCTGACCGCAGTCGGTAGCGACCGCCAGATCAGCGATGGTGGTGTCCTCGGTCTCACCGGAACGATGGCTCATCATGCATCGGTAGCCGTTGCGCTGAGCAAGGGACACCGCATCCAGCGTCTCGGTCAAGGTTCCGATCTGGTTCACCTTGACCAGCAGCGCATTGGCAACGTCGGCTTCGATGCCTCGTTGCAGACGCTCGGGGTTCGTGACGAACAGGTCGTCACCCACCAGTTGCACGCGTGATCCGATGGCCGACGTGATGTGGGCATATCCGGCCCAGTCATCCTCAGCCAGCGGATCTTCGATCGACACCAGTGGGAAGTCGGCGAGCAAGGACTCGTAGTAGGCAGTCATCCACTCAGCGCTTCGGGTTGCGCCTTCGAAGGTGTAGGCACCGTTGTCGAAGAACTCAGTGGAGGCAACATCGAGGGCAAGCGCTACGTCAGTTCCCAGCTGCAAGCCAGCGGTTGCCACTGCAGTGGCAATCAGTTCCAGGGCAGCGCGATTGTTCGGCAGGTCCGGGGCGAAACCGCCTTCATCGCCAAGGCCGGTTGCATACCCGTTCTGCTTCAGGACTGACTTCAACGCGTGGTACACCTCAGTTCCCGCACGCAGCGCCTCACGGAAGGTCGGCGCTCCGATCGGAGCGATCATGAACTCCTGGATATCTACTCCGGTGTCAGCATGAGCGCCTCCGTTGAGGATGTTCATCATCGGCACAGGCAGCACGTGAGCGTTTGGGCCGCCGATGTATCGGAACAGCGGCAGTCCTGCACTGGTTGCCGCTGCCTTGGCCACAGCCAACGACACGCCCAGGATGGCATTGGCGCCCAGACGCGACTTGTTCGGAGTGGCGTCCAGGTCGATCATCGCCTGATCGATCAGTCGCTGATCTGCGGCATCGAAGCCGATGACCTCCGGAGCAATCTCTTCCTCGACCGCGGCCACTGCCTCCAGCACGCCCTTGCCCCCGTAGCGCGGACCTCCATCGCGTCGCTCGGCCGCTTCGAATGCACCAGTTGATGCCCCCGAGGGAACCGCAGCCCGAGCCACGGTGTCGTCATCGAGGAGAACTTCCACTTCGACCGTCGGGTTGCCCCGAGAGTCGAGGATTTCACGGGCGATAAGGGATTCGATGAAAGCCATGCCTCAATCCTACGGGGAGGTGATCTGCCCCACGTTCGCCCCGCAGGACCTGCCCCCGCACCCTCCGCGGGATCGAGGACCGCCACAATGGGGGCTTGGCAGCCGATTGGAGAATCATGGGCGACTTCGTTCCCGGACTTGAGGGCGTCATCGCCTTCCAGACCGAAATTGCCGAGCCCGATCGAGACGGCGGTGCGCTGCGGTACCGAGGTGTTGATATCGAAGACCTCGTCGGACGCGTCTCCTACGGCAATGTGTGGGGACTGCTGGTCGACAATGAGTTCAATCCAGGCCTTCCGCCGGCCAGTCCGTACCCAATCCCGGTGCACTCCGGTGATGTTCGAGTGGATGCTCAGTCGGCGATCGCCATGCTTGCACCGGCTTGGGGCCTGAAGCCCTTGCTGGATATCGACGATGACACCGCCCGAGACAACCTGGCAAACGTGTCAGTCATGGCGCTGTCCTTCGTCGCGCAATCGGCCCGAGGACTGGCGGTGCCCATGGTGCCTCAGCATCAGATTGATCAAGCCAAGACCGTCGTGGAGCGCTTCATGGTGCGTTGGCGCGGCGAGCCCGATCCACGACACGTGCAGGCAATCGATGCCTACTTCGTCTCCGCTGCCGAGCATGGCATGAACGCATCAACCTTTACCTCGCGCGTCATTGCATCCACCGGAGCAGATGTGGCAGCAGCCATATCCGGGGCCGTCGGTGCCATGAGCGGACCGCTGCATGGCGGAGCTCCGTCGCGTGTGCTGGGCATGATCGAGGAAGTGGAACGCACCGGGGACGCCAAGGCCTACGTCAAGGGAGTGCTGGATCGCGGAGAGCGCCTCATGGGGTTTGGCCACCGGGTGTACCGCGCCGAGGATCCTCGCGCACGAGTCCTTCGTCGCACGGCACGCGAGCTGGGTGCCGAACGGTATGAGGCGGCAGTCGCGCTTGAGGAGGCCGCGTTGAGCGAGTTGCGCTCGCGCCGCCCTGACCGCGCACTGGAAACCAATGTGGAATTCTGGGCGGCAGTGATGCTCGATTTCGCGGAGGTACCAGCAGCACTGTTCACTTCCATGTTTACCTGCGCACGACTTGCCGGCTGGAGCGCGCATATCTTGGAGCAAAAGCGCACCGGTCGCCTGATCCGTCCGTCTGCCAAGTACGTCGGTCCTGCCCCGCGCACGCCTGAGCAGGTTCCAGGCTGGGACGCCACAATGGTGGCGCCTTCCGGCTACACCCCCCGCGCCTAGCGCACCGACCACGCACAATCCCTGTCCGACAACCCGTACGACGATGGAGCACTGGTGAGCGACCCGACTCAAATCCGAATTCCTGCCGAGCTGCTGCCGGCCGACGGGCGTTTTGGCGCCGGACCATCCAAAGTCCGCAAGGCGCAAACCGATGCGCTGGCAGGGGTGTGGCAGTCCTACCTGGGCACCTCGCATCGGCAAAAGACGGTGAAGTCACAAGTCGGACGCCTTCGCGCCGGACTGGCAACGCTGTTCAACCTGCCCGAAGGCTACGAGGTGGTCCTGGGGAACGGCGGCTCCACGTGCTTTTGGGACGCGGCAGCCTTCGGCCTCATTCACGACCGAGCCCAGTTCCTGTCCTTCGGTGAGTTCGGTGCGAAATTCGCCGATGGCGTGAAGAAGGCCCCGTTCCTCGGGGATCCGACAATTCACAAGTCCGAACCCGGTGATGCACCCAGTTTCTCCGCTGAGGCCGGCGTGGATGCGTACTGCTCACCGCACAACGAGACCTCTACCGGGGTCGCGGTTACCCCGAAGCGGGTAACCGGTGCCGATCCCGGTTCGCTCATGATCATCGATGCCACCTCCGGCGCCGGCGGCCTGGCCGTCGACCCAACACAGTTCGATACGTACTACTTCGCGCCGCAGAAGAATTTCGGTTCCGACGGCGGCCTGTGGTTGGCCCTGATGAGCCCGGCGGCGATCGAGCGAGTCGCGACCATCGCAGCCTCGGATCGATGGATACCGCCATTCCTGGATCTGAAGACCGCCGTGGACAACTCCCGACTGGACCAGACCTACAACACCCCGGCTCTGGCCACGATCTACCTCATGGCCGAGCAGGTCGACTGGTTCAATGCCAACGGCGGGCTGTCCTGGTGCACCGATCGCACAGCCCAATCCAGCGCGGTCCTCTACGACTGGGCTGAGACATCGGCAATTGCCACCCCCTTCGTCACCGATCCCGCGAAGCGATCGAAGGTTGTGGCAACTATCGACATCGACGACAGCATTGATGCCACTGACATCACCAAGGTGCTTCGTGCCAACGGCATCGTCGACACCGAGCCGTATCGCAAACTGGGCCGAAACCAGCTGCGTATCTCGGTATTTCCTGCAGTGGACCCAGATGACGTTCACGCGCTGGTGGCTAGCTTGGAGTACGTCATCGGTCAGTTGGGATGAGCGGCGCCGAGTCCGCGGTGGCAACCGGCACCCGGCCGGTCCACGACAAGGTCACGCTTCTGGCCTATGCCGGAATCTCGAGCTGGTCGTGGTTTGTCTACGCGTTCGGCGCCTGTTTGGCTCTCCTTCGCGACCAGCAGCATTCCAGCGCTGCTGTTGCCGGACTGCATGGGTTGTTCTTTGCCATCGGTGGCGTCATCGGCGCAATCGCAGCTCCGCATGCGGCAGCACGGCTGGGGCGTGGACTGACCCTGCGCCTGTCGATTCTGGGCGTGTGCCTAGCCATTGCCGCCTTCTTAATTCCCGGCCTCGGGCCAATCGCCACCATTTCCCTGGCCTTTGTCACGTGCTTCTTTGGGAACCTGATCATGGTTTCGTCCAACGCCTTCATCGCCAGCCACCAGGGCACCGCGACTGCCGGTGCGCTGACCGAATCGGTGTCGTTCGCGGCCTTGATGGGGCTGCTTGCGCCGCTGCTCACCGGCTTCCTCGCCGGCACCATATTCGGCTGGCGCTCCGGGGTTGCGGTGTCCATCGTCATGTTCATCGTCGTGGAAACGATTCGCGGCGCCAATACCAAGGGATTCGGCACCGCGGGCCAGGTCATCACGCGCAAGCAGGGTGGCGCGCTACCTTCCTTGACGTATTGGGCGTTGATCGCGGCGATGTGCTACGTGGGTGCGGAATTCTGCCTCGATTTTTGGGGCGTGCAGCTCATCCATGACAACACCGGGATGAGCGATGCCACCTCAGCGCGGGGACTGGCGGTATTTCTCGGCGGTATCTTCGTCGGTCGACTGGTCGGGACCAAGCTGACTGAGGATCTGCCGACCGAGCGCCTGCTGCGCGTGTGTATCGCGCTGGGGATCGTGATGTTCGTGATCACGTGGCTATGCCATGCGACGTTCGTGCTTTTCGTCCTGCTGTTCTTGACCGGCGTCAGCTTTGCCCTCATTTATCCGCTGTCCGCAGCGAGAATTTTTCGGTCCAGCAACGGGCTGAACGATCGGGCCGCCGGTGCAAGCTTGGCGTTCACCACTGCCGCAATCGCGCTGGCGCCATTCGCCCTTGAGTCCCTGACGGGACGCATCAGCGTGCATTCTGCATTCCTGCTGGTACCCATCCTGCTGGCTGTCAGCTTGCTGGTGGTGATCGTGCGTCCTGTCGCCGAGCCGGTCAAGATGCCGTCTGAGCAATGACGGTGCCACTGCCTGCTAGCGATGGCCGATAGCGGCGATGACCACAACGGCGACCACGCCAACCAAGACCACCAGTGTTACCGCGCGGCGCACCCGGTTGCTCATGAGCCACACCTTAGGCCCGATACGGTGTTGACGTGACTTCTCGGGCGTTGAACGGTCATCCACGAGTGCCTGTCATCGTCGGCACCATCATCTGGGCGGTCGCCGGCATCGTCATGATTGCCGCACACACCACCTTGGCATCGCATGGAGTCACCTGGTGGATCGGGGCCTGCGCGATCGCAGTGTTCTGCGGTCTCATGGGCTTGCTGTACTTGAATCACCGTGACAAACGAGAGTCAGTGCGCTCACGCACCTGACTCACATGCCATGCGCTGTCGTCGGCGACCGCAAATGCGACCGCTGCAGGTGCGGTGGAGGTGACCTTGCCGGCAGTGGCCGCGTGAACACTGACAAGGCCATGAACGCTGACAAGGCGGTGAGCAGATCTGCACCTGCACTGTGCTCTTCAGCATCGAGTGCAATGCCCGCATGGGACAACTACTGGTCGTCGAACTCCTCGTCAATGACACCGATTTCCACGGTGGGCACCTGACCGTCGACGTCATGCGGCCACCTGATCCCGTCGGTTCCCGAATCCGCATCTTCGCTTGGCGCACTGGCTGGTTCTTGTTCTGCGACTGGCTCTGGTTCTGGTTCTGGCTCGACGTAATCGGCAACGCTAGCCAGGCTCACCGTGTCGAAGGCGATATGGTCGTATCCGGGCTCCATCGGCGCCGGCAACTCCGGCTCGATGATCTCCGCTTCTGAATGCGCGCCACACCCGTACGCCAGTGACACCACACGGCCATCAGCCGGTGACATGGCATTGGCGCACAGTCCAAAACCCTGACCCAGTGCCCCACCAATAGTGACCATGAATCCGCACGAGGCACATGCCTCCTTCGCCGATTTCGCCATGACCGAATCCGGGCCGAAGTCTCCGTCCTCCCAGCGCTCGGCCGCATCCAGTCGAGCGAATGCCGACAGCACGCGAGGTCGCCCCAGGCCCAGTTCCCAAGCCGGCGGCGCGAGCACCGAGTCCAAGTCATGAGCCTCATCGGCACCGGTGAAGCCAGGGACCAGCCGCGAATCCTCCGCCGAGGTCGGCAGGACATCACCGGGGCCCAGGTCACCTGGGCGGACCCGCTGGCTCCAGGGAACCCACTGCGGGGCAACCAGGGCCTCAGGGCCGGGGAGCAAGACCGCATCGCACACGGTGACCGACTCCTGGCCGGAGGCTCGGGCCAGGATCACCGTCCACCGCCAGCCGACATAGCCCGGAGCAGTGCAGGCGAACATGTGCGCTGCCAGCAATTCGCCCTCACTGGCGACCCCCAAGTGGGTGCCGACGTAGTCGGCGCCTCCCTCGGTCACTGCGGCCTGACGCGCAAGCTCCACTGCGTCAGCGAGCGCCGCGTCAACCGCGGTCGATGTGATCTCCACCCCCCGATTGTGGCCCACGGCACGAGTGGAGGTGTGCGGCGGGTATCGTCCACTGCATGACTCGCACGCGTGGTGTAGCCGCTGCACTGACCATCGCCGTCGGCCTACTGGCGCTGACTGCCTGTTCCAAGCCCAATCCCGGCATCTCGGTCGTGTCCGGTACCTCCAGTGCGCACGAGGAGGCGATCTGCTGGGCCTTTGATGCCCCGGCACTGAACCCAGGGCAGTGCGCGCAGGCCACGATCAACGCCGCAGCAACCGGTGGTCAGGTCCCCAGCGTGAAAGTAGTACCCGGCAACACAATCGGCATCAGCGTGGACCCAGTGGTTGCAGATGCAGGTTGGTATGTCGCGATCAATGGCCAGCGGCTGACTCCGGGCACCTTGCATACCAGCTACTACCGATTCTCGACTCCTGATTCTCTGGCACTGCCGGCAACGGGTGCCAAGATGCAGATCGTCGCTGGCAGCGGCACGCAACCGCGCGGTCTGTGGTTCTTCACGATCAACTCCGCCTGACCAAGCGATAGCCGAAGGTCCTGGAGCACCTGTCGATGAACTGGGACCTTGCCGTGGCAGCCACCACGTTCATTCTGATCTTTCCGGCGGAGTTGCCTGATAAGACCATGGTTGCCACCTTGGTCCTGGCAACTCGGTACCGGCACCTGCCAGTCTGGCTAGGGGTGTGCACCGGATTCATCATCCAGATGATTCTTGCGGTGACAGCCGGCGGGCTTATCGCATTGCTTCCCCATCGGGTGGTGCTGGCAGTGACCGCGACGTTGTTCGCTGTCGGCGCGGTGCTGTTGGCCCGCGGCGGTCTGGCCGATTCAGCGGCTGAGAAGCAGGCTGAGGGCGCCGAGGCGCAGCACATCTTGGACAAGGTCACCGCTCGGGAATCGCAGTCACCGCAACGGGCCTTTCTCACCAGCTTTGTCGTGATCTTCACTGCCGAATGGGGCGACCTGTCACAACTGTTTGCCGCCGGGATGGCCGCACGCACGCACTCCGGGATATCGGTGTTCTTCGGAGCCTCTGCCGCACTATGCATCATCGGAGGCCTGGGGGTCCTGGCCGGCCGATGGCTGACCGCACGCATTCCGCTGTGGCGTCTTCGACTGGTCTCAGCAGCACTCCTGGCACTGCTCTGCGGGTGGTCCGTGGTCGAACTCATCCACGGCTAGGCGTTGGGCGCCCGATCAGTTACACGTCCAGATCATTGGCGACTGCGCGAAGCACCGCGGCGATCTTGCTGGACTTGGCATCGGGCGGGTACTTTCCGCGCTGCAAGTCGCCGGACACTGAGTCCAGCACCTTGATCAGGTCCTCGATCTGGCCAGCCAGGTCACCGGCTGCCTTGCGGGAACCCTTGACCACAGATGGTGGCGCTTGCAGGATCGTCACGCTCAAGGCCTGCTTGCCTCGGCGCCCGTCAACGACCCCGAATTCCAGCTTCGTGCCCGGCTTGAGCGCGGTTACCCCGTCAGGAAGGGTTGAGACGTGGACGAAGACATCTTCACCTTCATCTGAGGCGATGAAGCCGAATCCCTTGTCGACGTCGTACCACTTCACGGTTCCAGTAGGCATGCCCGAAAGGGTACCCAGAAGCCAGTGCGTAGGCTTGCTCGGGTGACCACAGCTGACAAGGTGATGCGAATCGGCATCGTGGTGACCGTCATCGGCCTGGTCTGCACCCTGGTTGCCATCACTCCCCTGCTGGTCCCGTCCGTTCACCTGGCCAGCTGGTGGTGGGGGATGTCGATGATCACCGCGGTGGGCTTGCTGATCGTGCTCTCCAGCTTTTGGGTGGCTGGTCGATCACGCTCAGCTTCGATCCACCGATGAGGCCGCGCAGCCTGGCGGACCAGCTTCGGGCGTTCACCGATGACCAGTTGCACACCCTGCTCAGCGGCCGACTGGACCTGGCGTATCCCATCGCCTCGGACGTCACAGCCCTGGCCGCGCGAGCAACCACCGCCCCATCGGTTGCCCGGTGCCTGGAGCAGCGCAACGCACTTGAACTGTGCGTCCTGGCGCACGCCTGCACGCTGTCAGCCAATCAACCGGTCGCATTGACCGTCATCGCCGGCGCTGCAGGCAGGGGCGTCGAGGATCAGGAACTGCATCTGGCCATCGAAGGCGCAATCCGTGTCCTGCGTGACCTGGCACTGCTGTGGGGGGATGACGATCACCTACGAGCCATCGCCGCCGCCCATGAACTCGCCGGAGTTCCAGGGCCCATGCCCTGGCCCATGCCCCAGCTCCCCAGCCGCACCCTGCACGAGCAACGCTTTGTTGACGAGCAAGCTGGCCTGGCAGCGCTGCGAGCCGTGACCTGCATGCGAGAACTGCTGGACTTGTGGTCGGAATCCCCGCCACCACTGCTGCGCGGCGGCGGATTGGGCGTGAAGGACTTTGCGAACGTGTGCAAGGCACTGGCAATCGTGCCCGCCGAGGCATCACTGTGGATCCAGTTGGCGGTCGCCGCAGACCTGGTAGCCGACAACGGGAACCCGGCACCTGCCTGGACTCCCACCGACGCCGTTGACGGGTGGACGCAATTACCCACCGTGCAGCAATGGCGTCACCTGGCGGCCGCGTGGCTGGAACTCGCCACGCTGCCGAGCCTTGCCGATGCGAAGTCCAATGTCTTGGCCGCCGATGCGGCTCGACGGGCCGTCGTGGACGCCCGAACGGCAACCATGACCCTGGCAAGCACGAGCTCACCCGGCCAGGTGCTGGATGCAAACAGCCTGCTTGCAGTGTTGAACTGGGCACATCCGCGCAAGGCAAGCGAACTTCGTGACCAGACAGTGGGCGCAACCTTGGTCGAGGCGGACCTGTTGGGCATCGTGGCAGCCGGTGCCCTGTCGCAGGCTGGTCGGGCGCTGGTGGTCGGCGAGGATGCCACGCTGGCCATGGCGCAGTGGATGCCAACAGAAGTCGATCATGTCCTCATCCAGGCGGACTTGACCGTGATCGTGCCGGGTCCGGCAACCGCTGAGCTGGCGCGGCAGCTGGTGCTGGTGGCAGATGTGGAGTCTCGCGGGCATGCCACGGTGTATCGGCTTTCGGCACAATCGCTTCGGCGGGCATTGGATGCCGGCTGGGATGCAGAGGGACTGCGAGAGTTATTGACGTCCATGTCATCGACCCCGCTGCCGCAATCGCTGGGATACCTGATTGACGACACGGCGCGAGCGCACGGATCGGTGCGCGTGGGATCGGCCGCCAGTTATGTGCGCTGCGATGAGATGTCAACGCTTGCGTATCTGCTGGCAGATCGCCGCTTGACCGCATTGGGCTTACATCGTGTGGCAAGCACGGTCCTGGTCAGCGATGCCTCCCCTGCAGATGTCATCACGACCTTGCGCAGCTTTGATTACGCACCGGCCGGTGAAGGCCCGGACGGGCAGATCATGATCTCCGCGCCTTCGCGCCACCGCACGTCACCGCAAGCGCGCCCACTGGTCACCAAGACCGCCACCGCGCAGGTCAGGCGCGCCGTGGTGGCTTTACGCGAGCAGGGACCGGTTCCAGACGGAGACCATCCACCGATCCCGCGCAGCGGCAGCGCGGCATCGGGCGCCTTGTTGCGGGAGGCCGTCACCCACAATCGTTCGGTACGCATTGCCTATGCCGATGCCGATGGCACCACCGTCGAGCTGGTGATCGACCCCATTCGGGTCGGGGGCGGTTCGGTGACCGCCTTCGAGCACCATTCGGCCACCGTGCGCACATTCGCCCTGTCCCGAATCGCCGGCGTGGGCGAGCTCGCACCACACCGGGAGCACTGAGCGCGCTTCTGGAAGGCGTGGATAGCGACGCCATGCCATCACGAATGCGTCAGGGATATCTCCGCAACAGCGCTGGTCAATTCGGCAATCACCTCAGAAATTGGATCGACACCGATACCGGCGCCCGTGGGCACCAGCAGTTGCCCGTCAACTAATTCGAACGGTGCAGTGATGTCCTGCGCGAAATACCGACTCGATGCGCTGGTATCCCCGGGCAGGGTGAACCCCGGCATGGCCGCCAGCGCAACGTTGGCGGCACGACCGATGCCCGTCTCGAGCATGCCTCCGCACCACACCGGGACATCACGAGCCAGGCACATGTTGTGTATGTCCACCGATTCCAAGATGCCGCCGACGCGGCCGGGCTTGATGTTGATGATGCGCGCAGCACCGAAGTTCAGTGCCGCCTCGCACGTACCGAGGGAGATGATGGACTCATCCAGGCAGATTGGGGTGCTGCAACTCATGGCCAGTTCGACATGACCCACCCAGTCGTCCTCGGGCAGCGGCTGCTCAATGAGCAGCAGATCGAACTCGTCTAGCTCCCGCATCAGCGCGGTGTCGGTCCGCCGGTATGCCTGGTTGGCATCGACCTGCAGCGGGATCGTCGACCAGGTGCTTCGCACTGCTCGCACCGGCTCCACATCCCAGCCGGGCTGAATCTTGAGCTTGATGCGCTTGTAACCCTGGTCGATGTAGCCTGCGACTTCGCTCATCAGGGCGTCGATGGATTGCGCTTCAGGGATGCCCACCGACACCCCTGCATCCACAGCCGTCTTGTCTGCGCCAAGGAAGTCGGCCAGCGATTGATGACGCTCGCGAAGCCAGGCGTCGAGCACTGCCGTGGACAGTGCCGTCTTGGCCATCACGTGGCCCTTGATCTCGTCAAGTGCTGCACGCACCGCCTGCGGATTGGGATCGTGGCGAACACGGTCCAGGCGTGGCAGGAGGAATTCCAGCGTCACATCCCACGCACCATCGGTGTACTCGTGGGTGTAGCCGGGCCAGTCCATGGCCACGCATTCACCCCATCCGCTGATCCCGGTGTCCGTGACCGCCTCGACCAGATACGTATCGCGATGAGTCTCTACCGCCATTGAAGTGCGAAATGGAGATCGCAATGGCAGTGCCATGCGGTGCAACTTGATGCGCTCGATCGCCATGGTGTGCCGTCCTTTCGGAACTGTCAGGGGTTCGGATCGGAAAAGTGCAGGTGCTTGCCGGGCTTGATCAGGTACCGGCCATCGGCAGTGAAGCCGACGATGCCTTGTCCACGTCCTGCTGCCTGGCGAATCTGCTCGCGAACTGACAGCCGCCAATTGCGGGCAGCGGCAGCATCGGTGGAACGCAGCGCGCCGATGTCGGCTGGCGTTGCCACCGTCACCGCATCAGCACCGGCTTCAATGGTGAGCACATGCACCTGCCCCGACATCGCGGAAATGACCGCCGGGGCATCCAGTTGCCATCGAGTCACCAATCGATCGGTGGGATCGCCGGTGTTGATCGAGTCGTCAAGCTGGCCATAGAAATCCACGACATAGCCGGTGATGCCGGCAGCCAGCCGGGCCAGATTGAAATACGCATTTCGACGCATGAGCGGATCGAATGTCCAGCAGATGACATCCAGCTGCTGAGCCAGGGCCCACCACCGCTGATGGGCCTTGATCGCCATGCCGATGTGCCTGTCTCGATAGCCGGCAATGACCGCGGTGGTGTGCGAGTGCAGGTAGGTCTCCCAAGCTCCCTCATGCAGGTGCCTGCCGATGAAGGAGATACACGACGCCACCGGCACCGTGCCGTCATACGCCACCGATAGGTAGCCCCCAGCGTGTTCCATGGCTCGGAGGAAGTCCGGCTGTACCTGAGTGCCCTGTTCGGTGCCCCACACCTGGTCAGTCACCCAGCGCACGTCCTCGATGCCGGTTATGCCCGACACCGTGCGAATCTGGACGCCCGAGGCCTGCGCAAGCAGCGTGGCCTGTTCATGGGCCAGTGACTCCAGCAGCACGACGCCAACCTAGCGGTAACCTGGAGGGTCACCATCTGAAGGGAACCCGCGTGGGCGACGGTCCATTGATTGTCCAAAGCGACAAGACGCTGCTGCTCGAGGTCGATCATCCCGTCGGGGCTGAATGCCGACGAGCGATCGCTGCCTTCGCCGAGCTCGAGCGAGCACCGGAGCACATGCATACCTACCGGCTGACGCCGCTGGGACTGTGGAATGCCCGCGCGGCCGGCCATGACGCGGAGCAGGTCATCGACACCCTCATCCGCTACTCGCGGTACCCCGTGCCTCACTCACTGCTGATCGATATCGCCGACACGATGAGTCGCTATGGCCGGCTGCAGCTGAACAACCACCCGGTCCATGGTTTGGTGCTCCAGGCCTTGGACGAGGCTGTGCTGGAGGAGGTCGTGCGTAGCAAGAAGATCGCGCCCCTGCTCGGAGCGCGCTTTGATGCCACCACCATCGCCGTGCACCCGTCCGAACGTGGTCACATCAAGCAGGCGCTGGTCAAGCTCGGCTGGCCCGCCGAGGATGTCGCCGGCTATGTGGACGGTGAGCGTCACGTCATTGGCCTGGACACCACGGACTGGCAGCCGCGCCAGTACCAGACCGAGGCATCTGAGGGCTTCTGGCACGGTGGCTCAGGCGTGGTGGTGCTGCCCTGTGGTGCCGGCAAGACCATCGTTGGTGCATTGGCGATGGCGCTGGCCCAGGCCACCACACTCATTCTGGTCACCAACACCGTTTCGGCCCGTCAGTGGCGAGAGGAACTGCTGCGACGCACGACGCTGACCCCTGATGAGATCGGGGAGTATTCCGGAGCCCGCAAGGAGATTCGGCCGGTGACCATCGCCACGTATCAGGTGATGACGACCAAGCGGCAGGGGATCTATCCGCACCTGGAGGTGTTCGATTCCCGAGACTGGGGCTTGATCATCTATGACGAGGTGCACCTGCTGCCGGCGCCGATCTTTCGCTTCACTGCCGACATTCAATCCCGTCGCCGACTGGGACTGACCGCGACCCTTGTTCGGGAGGATGGCCAGGAGGGCGAGGTCTTCTCCCTGATTGGCCCCAAGCGGTACGACGCACCGTGGAAGGACATCGAGACCCAGGGCTACATCGCTCCGGCGAACTGCGTCGAGGTTCGCGTGAGCCTGCCCGATTCCGACCGGATGACGTACGCCATGGCCGAGCCGGAGGATAAGTACCGGCTTGCCTCATGCGCGCATGACAAGGTCTCCCTGGTGGAAGTCATCGCTGCCCGCCACCCCGACGATCAGGTCTTGGTCATCGGGCAATACCTGGATCAGCTCGCCGAGCTTGGTGAGCACCTCAACGCCCCGGTCATCACCGGGGCTTCCAGTGTGAAGGAGCGCGAGCGCCTGTTCAGCGACTTCCGCCATGGCCTCATCCGAGTGCTTGTCGTGTCCAAGGTCGCCAACTTCAGCGTGGACCTGCCTGAGGCCTCAGTCGCGATCCAGGTCAGTGGCACCTTCGGCTCTCGCCAGGAAGAAGCCCAACGACTAGGACGCATCCTGCGGCCGAAGGCAGATGGACGGACCGCGCACTTCTACTCCATCGTGACGCGGGATACCGTCGATGCGGATTTTGCGCAGCATCGGCAGCGTTTCCTGGCCGAGCAGGGGTACGCATACTCCATCGTGGATGCCGATGATCTCCGGACGCACTAGGGATGACTTACAACGTGATACCACTTTCGGTATCACGTTGCCATAGCCATGACCCTCCGGATCCCCGCCGAAGATTCCGCCGCCCTGGCGCGGATCGACGAACTGGAAAATCGATCGCAGCATGAGGTTGTCCTGGCGGCACTTCGTCAGTACGTGGAATCCGTGTCCCGGAAAGTCCTCATTCATGAGGTCATGCGGCGTGAACTGCCCCGTTACGCAGAAGCCCTCGAGCGTCTTGGTGAATGATCCACTTCACGCTCGAGGCATTACTCCAGGTCGCTGAGCGGGCGATTGATGCCCAGGTTGCGGTACGCGATCACGGGCTGCTGGAATCCGCGGTCGCTCGACCGCGAGCTTCAGTGTTCGGCGAGGATGCCTATCCCGACCTTCAATCAAAGGCCGCGGCGCTCTTGCTGTCGATCTGCACGAACCAAGCCCTCGTAGACGGCAATATGCGCCTCGCGCTGGCGGCCACAATCGTCATGCTTGGAATCAACGGCTGGACCTTGACCTTCACCAATGACCAGGCATACGACTTGATCATCGATGCCGCCGCCGGCAGGACGCTGGAAGTCAGCGACGTGGCATTGCGGTTACGTGAGGGATCCTCGCCCATCTCGGTGATCTCGTTGCGCGAGCAATCCCACTGAGGCTTCGACGTCGAATCGGAAGTCGTCAATGGTGCCCAGACCGGGAATCGGTATGTGCACGGTACCCAAGCTGCCCTGTCCATTGAAGTGCAGCAGGGATTCGGACACCGACAGTGCCAGATCCAAATCGACCTCAACATCACCGGCACGGGCGATGCCGTGCACCGATGACAGCTCGGACCCGCTGCCAGCGAAGGTCAGGTCATGCACCTTATGCATGGAGATCAAGGTGCGCGCCGCCGCCTGCATCACGAAGTTGCCCATCTTGATCTTGTCCAGCGCGATCACGATATCCAGGTGCACGCGCTGCGGTTCCACGATGAGCCTGCCGTGACGAACCGGCGCACTGGCCTGCGCGGACATCAGCCCGACGCTGCCGCTGCGCAGGCGCACATCCCCGTCGCTGACCGACTGCAGGTTCCAGGTACCAAGCACCACCTCACTATGACCCATCGGCTCCATCAGAAGCGGGATCTGCGTATTGCGCTGTCTGCGCGCCACGGCAGTCAGTGATCATCCACTGACCCGTTTTCCGCCGTAGGCTCACACCATCCGAGCAAGGGGGCAGCCATGCGATTGACGACATTGACCATCTCCACCGTTGCTGCACTGGTACTGACCGGGATTGGTGTGGCCCATGCGGCCACCACTCCCATCAAGTCCAGCCATGCCTGCTCGCATGTCTACGCCGCCGGCAAGCCGACGACCACTCGCTATGCCTGCCTGGCCGTGAACGGCACCAGTGCACCTGCGGCCGCAGTGGTGCACTTCACGGCATTGCTTGGTCACAAGGCACTGCAGGCCACTGGGAACTGGACCGGCGGAAGCAACACCGTCTGCCTGTCCCGGTACACCATCGTCAAGGGTGTCCTGCGAGAGAACATCATGAGCAACGCCTGCGCGTCGGTGTCCAAGAGTGGTGCCTGGGGCGTGCGGGTGAATCTGCATACTCCCGGCGGCTTCTATTACGGCCTGATGATGGGTCCATGTGCGGCCTCGCAATCCCTCTGCGGAAACGGGGATCCCGGCCTAGTCGGCGTGGACAGCACCCACGCGGTGTGGTTCACCACCGCCAAGTAACCGCGAGTTTCTCTTCTGCCTGCTCGTGCCCGACCAAGGAGCCTTGGCGTTGGCATTTCTGAACACTCGGCACGTCCGCACTCACTGTGCACCATGCCAGGACTAACCTCGCGAACTGCGGCGGCCATGATGCCGTCCAAGTCCACACACGCCATCGTCACGGTGGCGATGGCAGCTAGCGACACTTCGTCGACTGCTTCACACATATGTGCATCCACACAAGTATGTGCATCCACATAAACAAGGGCGGCCCCCGAAGGGGCCGCCCTTGTTCTGATTCTGGTCGGACTTAGAAGTCCATGCCACCCATGTCGCCGCCACCGGGCATGGCCGGTGCGGCCTTTTCCGGCTTGTCAGCAACAACGACCTCGGTGGTCAAGAACAGACCGGCAATCGATGCTGCATTCTGCAGCGCCGAACGGGTCACCTTGGCCGGGTCGATGATGCCCTTGGCAATCATGTCGACGTACTCGCCGTTGCTGGCATCCAGACCGTGACCCGGGGTCAGCTCACGCACCTTCTCTGCCACGACGCCACCTTCAAGGCCGGCGTTCTCGGCAATCTGCTTCAACGGGGCGCTGACGGCAACGCGAACGATGTTCGCGCCAACTGCCTGCTCGTCGGTCAGGCCCAGTGCGTCGATCTTGGGTCCGGCAGCCTTCATGGCCTGGATCAGTGCCACGCCACCACCGGCGACAATGCCCTCTTCCACAGCGGCCTTGGCATTGCGAACGGCATCTTCGATGCGGTGCTTGCGCTCCTTGAGCTCCACCTCGGTGGCTGCACCGACCTTGATCACTGCAACGCCACCAGCCAACTTGGCCAGGCGCTCCTGCAGCTTCTCGCGGTCGTAGTCCGAATCGGACTTGTCGATCTCGGCGCGGATCTGGTTGACGCGACCGGCGATCTGCTCCTGGTCCCCTGCGCCTTCCACGATCGTGGTCTCGTCCTTGGAGACAACGACCTTGCGGGCCCGACCCAGCAGGTCAAGGGTGGTGTTCTCCAGCTTCAGGCCGACCTCCTCGGAGATGACCTGGCCGCCGGTGAGGATCGCGATGTCCTGCAGCATGGCCTTGCGACGATCGCCAAAGCCGGGGGCCTTGACGGTCACTGAGCGGAACGTGCCACGGATCTTGTTGACGACCAGGGTCGACAGCGCTTCGCCTTCGACATCCTCGGCCAAGATCAGCAGCGGCTTACCGGACTGCATGACCTTCTCCAGGATCGGCAGCACGTCCTTTACGGCGGAGATCTTGGAGTTGGCGATCAGGATGTAGGGATCTTCCAGCACTGCTTCCATGCGCTCGGCATCGGTCACGAAGTACGGGGAGATGTAGCCCTTGTCAAAGCGCATGCCCTCGGTGAGTTCCAACTCCAAGCCGAAGGTGTTGGACTCCTCGACGGTGATGACGCCTTCCTTGCCGACCTTGTCCATTGCCTCGGCAATCAGGCCGCCCACTTCGGCGTCTCCGCCTGCGGAGATGGCTGCGGTCGAAGCGATCTGCTCCTTGGTCTCCACGTCCTTGGCCATCGAGAGCAGTTCGTCGCACACGATCGACACTGCGCGATCGATGCCCTTCTTCAGCGCCATCGGGTTCGCACCGGCTGCAACGTTGCGCAGACCCTCGCGAACCAGTGCCTGCGCCAACACCGTTGCGGTGGTGGTGCCGTCACCTGCGACGTCATCGGTCTTCTTGGCGACCTCTTTGACCAGCTCGGCGCCGATCTTCTCGTAGGGGTCCTCCAGGTCGATCTCCTTGGCGATGGACACACCGTCGTTGGTGATCGTGGGAGCTCCCCACTTCTTCTCCAGGACGACGTTGCGGCCCTTCGGGCCAAGGGTGACCTTGACAGCGTCGGCGAGCACGTTCATACCGCGCTCCAGCGAGCGACGCGCCTCTTCATCAAATGCGATCATCTTTGCCATGGGGTGTGTTCCTCCAGGAACTTCCGGTCCGGACGACCCCGAGCGCATTGTCACTCTCGGGGTCAGAGTGCTAACGCAAAATTAGCACTCGACCCTGGAGAGTGCAAATGCTCGTTACCGCTTGCTTGTCCTGGTGGGCTTTGCGCCAGGCTTCTTAGTTGGCGTGGCGGTCACGGTCACGGTGACCACGGGCGTGGGAGTCACCGACGGGCTGGGCTTGATTGACCCCGATGCAGAACCGCTCGCCGAAGGGCTCGGGCTGGCGCTGACCCCGCTCGGCGTGGGGGCCGGGCCGGCAGTGGCACCGCCAACGGCAGTGCTCACGGCAGCTGCGGCAGCGGCAAAGCTGGTGGCAGCCGGGGTGGCAGCAGACCCCGACGTGGAACTGGCCCATGCCTGGCCGAGCGGCGCCCACACCTGGGACATCTGCGGCACCGTCGGCAGGGCGATCCCGTCGGTGGCAGCGACCCCAAACGCCTTGATCAGCGTCGATGCAGGAGCTGCACTGAGCACGGCCGGCATGCGCCCTGCAGCCGCGCCGAATGCGGCTTGCACGCCAGCTGCGGTCAGCCCCTTGCGCAAGAACGACTTGGTGACTGCCGTCAGCCCGTGCTTGGCTGCGAACTTGGTAGCCGCAAATCCCTTGGAACCAATGAAGGGGCTGGTGGCAAAGCCGGGCACGATATTGGGAACCGGGGACACCTGGTACGTGAACTTCAGGGAGGCTAACGTCGGAGCATCCCAGGGACCGGTGATCCAAAATGCGGCTTTCCCTGTGGTGAAGGCCGCTTTCGCTGCATCCGTAGTCAACGTGGAATCAACGACCTTTGCAGCATTCCAGGCATCGATCTTGGGCTGGTTCTGGACGAACATGGGATTCTGGATCCCGAGATTGTGCACGTCCACTGCACCCTTGGGCGCTGAGCCGAAGATATAGCCGCCAAGTCCGGCAAAGAGCGGTTGCATGTTGTAGGCATTTCCGGTCGTGCCTTGCCCGACCGCCAGCCCGGTCGTAATCACCCCGGCCTTCAGTTGCTTTTGCACCTTGACCACCAATGAGGCAAACGTCGGCGGCGCCACCTTGATGACTTTCGTGTTGGTGATCAGCGCGACGTTCTCGAACTGCACGGGAATACCGAACGTGCTGACTCCGTAGTGGAATGTGGCAAGGACATTGGCGGGAAATTGCGCGGCCAGGGCAGTGGGCACATTCAGCGGCACGATCAGACCAGCATCAGCCAGGGCGCCGGTCCACTCCCCTTGCATCTCCACCACATCGGGCGCCGTGGCCGCCGAAGCTGCCGCAAGGTCGGTCTGCAGCGTCGACAAGTCCTTGGTCACCACCTGCAGGGGATGGCCACCAAAGCCCTGAGGGAACTGCGCCGCCAGGACTGCCGCACGCGTGGAATCGGCCCATACAACCACCGGCTTGCCGGTGGGCTTGGGCTGTGGAGCCACGCCATTGGCTGCCGTGGTGGTGGCCGTGGACGTTGTCGATGCTGAGGCTGATGCTGAAGAAGAAACGCTCACCTTCGCGCTTGCGGTTGGCTTGGGTGTTGATGAGGGAGCAGCAAAGGCCGGAGTGGCAGTAATCAGCACGAGTGCGGCACTGAGCGGAACAACTGACCTGGCGCGCATGAGAGCCCTTCCAAAGACAACCACGTTGTCGTTCCATGGTGCCATGGATGCTGCCCGGATAGCTGTAGCTGCACAGCCTGGCTTGCCCCTGACTGAGGCTACTTCGCGTCAGCGCCGAGGCGGCGTGCCGAGCGGGCACGCTGTCGGGTTGCACGCATGCGCCGCATGCGCTTGACCAGCATCGGGTCAAACGCAAGTGCATCGGGGGAATCAATCAGGGTGTTCAGGATCTGGTAGTACCGCGTGGCGCTCATGTCGAACAGTTCGCGAATCGCCTGTTCCTTGGCTCCGGCATAGCGCCACCACTGGCGCTCGAACTCGAGAATCTGTCGATCTCGCTCAGTCAACGAAGTACCGGCAACCTGCTCAGACCGCGCGGCTTCCATTCAGATCCTTCCACTGTGGCGGCCTGCCAGGCCACCGACGTCCTTCAACCCCGTAATCGTATTGCCCCAATTACACCGATGTCATTCGACCCCGGAAAGTTTCAATTCCGGCCTACATCGGTGCCGTGGCCAGGATCATCAGCTGCATCCCCTCGGGCGAGCTCGGCCCGACGCGCGATGCGATTGCGCGTGCGGATGATGGTGAAACTGAAGGCGTAGCCCACGCCGTTCGTGGCCCAATGAAGGCCCATCGGGGCAAGTACCGAGCCAGAGATCAGCCTCAGTCCGACGAACAGCCCACCGGCAATAGTGGTCGTCAGCACGGACAGCGCAACCGCGATGATGTTGCCGCGAAGCCCCTGCCCGGCGACGGATCCAAGTGCAGGGTTGGCCTCATGAGTGCCGATCGAAGGCAGGATGTGCCACAGTCCAAACAGCACTGAGGACACGACCAGCGCCCACAGCAGGCCATACCGACGAGCCAGCATGGCGAACAGGACCGAGCGAAAGGCGATTTCCTCGAGCAAGACCGTGCCGAACGGCACTTCCAGCAATGCTTGGAACGCAAAGCGGCTGCCACTCATGTGCGCATTGCGCTCATCATGGAAGGCGTCGCGTCCCTTGGTGGTGGTGGCACCGATGAGATAGACCAGCGTCACCACCAGGATGCATCCGGTACCCCAGATCGCCCCACGCAGCCAGTAGTGCCAGCTCAGTCCCATGTCAGTGAACGTGCACCCATCGAGCAGGCCGATGGCCAAGAACATGATCGAGCCACCAAAGGCCCACAGGAGGAAATGACTGTTCGGGGCAACCCGATTGTTCACCACGTTCAACGCGATGAGCAGGCCAATGACCAGCAGTACCGGCCATAGCGGACCACCCACATGCTGGGCGGGCAGGACGAGGGTGAACACGATCCCGCCCTTCTGGCCCGATGGTCCCGGGACTTTTCCCGGGTTACTCCAGAAGTCTAGGTTGCCCGTACGTCACTCAGCAGGCTGCGCGATTGCTGTGCGACCCTGGGGTGGACGGCCACCTCCGGCGACCTGACCGTCATCCCCGTCATCTGCTCACGGTGGTCGTACCTGCGAAGAAGTCCTGCCCACATAGAATCTGACACGGCCTTTCGGTCACCGCCCCTGTAGCTCAGTGGTAGAGCAACCGCCTTGTAAGCGGTAGGTCGTCAGTTCAATCCTGACCGGGGGCTCTTCGTTTGCCCAATAACCGCAACGTTTTCTCTAAGAGCCCGATTTCGCCACTTGGTCACTGTAGCCAGCACTGTAGCCAAAGATTCGGCGGGCATTTCGGGCCTGTAACTTTGCCGCTCGGAGCCGCCGTAACCGCTTGACGGTGGTTGGCGCGTAGGCCAGTGCCGCCTGCCGGTCGATGAGGTCGTTGATCTGCTGCCGGAAGCGGGTGGCTGAGAGCCCAAACTCGTCCAAGATGGCCTGCTCTTGGGCGCCGGCATAGCGGTACCAGCGGCCGGCAAAGTCCAGCAGTGCCTGCTGGCGCTCGGTTAGGACGTCCATGGCCTCATGGTGCGGCAAGGTTCTGACAGGCACCCCAAAAGAAGAAAGCCCCGCACCGTTCCCAGGTCATGGGTAACGGTGCGGGGCATGGGTGCGCTCCCATCCTCACGGTGGCCTATGGCGACTCCTCGAACCATTCCGACATGTCCTCCGAAGAGTTGCGGTCGGGGTCGAGCTCTAGGTGAGCGGTAAAGCCCAAGGGCTGGCCGCTGGATGTGGCTTCTGAGTCCGTCGCGTCGGCGACTAACTCGATGGCGATCTTGCCTGCTTGCTGCAGCAGTTGCGCTATCTGACGTTTTGACAGGTCTATATCCAACATCTCGACAGATACGACGCCAACGGTGATGTGGACCTTCATCGCTGTTGCTCGGCGATGTGGACATAGCCCTGGGCGTCCAAGTAGTTGTCCGCGTGCTGGGGATCCTGTTTGGACCGGCTGGCCTTGAGCAAGACCATCATCCAGCCCACATCGTGGCCGGTGATGGGTACGCCCAGAAAGGCCGACCATAGAGCTGCGATGCGGACGATGTTGGGGCCGACTGGGCCATAGGACTGTCCGCGCTCTTCGATGATGTCCACCATGGCTCCTAGACGATTTCCACGCTATTCCACAGTCCGTCAGCCGCCACGAGCGTGATCGCTGCCGGCGGCGCATCGAGGCCGCCCTTATGTGACCACCAGGGGCACCCAGTGCTGACCCGTCAATGACCGCGTTCGTCAAGTAGCGTCCAAGTGGTAACGCGCCGGGAGCATCGCCGTGGTAGTGGCAAGTTCGGGGATGATTTCCCAGCGAATGGCGCCTTGGTCTTCCCAATACTTCATCGCAATCGGTGATTGCTGCAGCCAACGATCCAGGGCAGCGTCATCGATGAGTTCGGGATGCGCCGCGCTGATACCACGAACATAGGCTTCGCCGAGTTCGAGGGAGTCGGAGAGTCCTTCACGTTCCATGACATGGTTCGCGGCGCACCAAATCATGCCGCCGGAATATGCCGCTGCCCCTCCAATGAGGTCTGAGGACTCAAAGACGATGGCGGTGCCACCACGAAGTGCGACCCCTAACGCCGTTGCAATGCCGGATAGTCCGGCACCAACGATGAGGGCATCTGCACGTTCAACAGAATTCGTCACCGTCCGACTGTAGTCAGTTGCGTGACCGGATGCGCGGCCTACCGCTGCTGAATGAACGCCACCGTCGCTGAGATTTCGGGCGCCATATATCGATCTGGTCCAGGGCCAGCGACGGTGTCGCGCAGCGCAGTGATGATGGCGGCACTGGCTGGACTGGGGATGAGCGGTGCACGCAGTTCGATTGCACGTGCGGCGGTCATAGTTTCGATGCCCAGCACGGCAGCAAGGTTGCGCACGGCGGTTCGTAATTTGCGTGCCGCGTGCCATCCCATCGACACGTGATCTTCTTGCATGGCAGAACTGGGAATGAAATCCAATCTCGCCGGCACCGCTAACCGCTTGCAGTCACTGGCCAGTCCCGCCTGGGTGTACTGGGCGATCATCAACCCGGAGTCGACCCCGGGATCGTCCGCAAGAAACGGCGGCAAGCCTGCACTGCGTTTGGCATCAAGCATGCGATCGGTGCGACGCTCGGACATTGATGCGACATCGGCGACCGGGATCGCAAGAAAATCGAGGACGTACGCAACCGGTGCGCCATGAAAGTTGCCGTTGCTGGAAACGTTGCCGTCGTCGAGCACCACGGGATTGTCGATCGCGGCAGCCAGTTCGCGATCTGCGACCGTGATGGCATGGCTGATGGTGTCGCGCAATCCACCGGTGACTTGTGGTGCGCAGCGCAATGAGTACGCGTCTTGGACGCGGTCATCGTGTTCTTTGTGACTGGCAACAATTCCAGAACCTTGCAGGTGGGCATACATACGCGCGGCACTGACTGCTTGTCCGGGATGCGGCCGCAGTGGTTCATGTAATTCCGTGCGAAACACCGCGTCGGTGCCCAGCAGTCCTTCGACGCTCATCGCCGCTGCTGTGTCGGCGGTGTTTGCTAAATGTTCGAGGTCATCAATCGCCAAAATCAACATGCCCAACATGCCGTCGGTGCCATTGATGAGAGCCAAACCCTCTTTCTCCCGCAATTCGACCGGTTGGATGCCGGCTGCAGTAAGGACGGGACCGGCAGGGACGATGTCACCGGTTGCATCGACCGCCTCACCTTCACCCATCAAGACAAGTGCGACCGCAGACAGCGGCGCGAGATCGCCGGAACATCCCAATGACCCGTACTCGCGCACCGCTGGGATGATTCCCGCATTCAGCAGTGCGGCCAGGGTTTGCGCAACCTCTGGGCGAATGCCGGTCCGGCCCGACGCCAACGTTTTCAACCGCAATGCCATCAGGGCGCGAATGACTTCCGGTTCGACCGGTTCCCCCCAGCCAGCAGCATGGGAACGGACCAGTGACCGCTGCAACTGCACGCGATTGGCCACCGGAATGTGTCGCTGGGCGAGCGCCCCGAACCCTGTGGACACCCCGTATACCGGTTCGGCGGCTTGCGCGAGGCGCTCGATATGGGCACGCGCAGCTGCCATGGCTGTCATGGCATCGTTGGTGAGTTCGACCGGTGCGTTGTTTCGCGCAATGTCGACCACCTGCTGGCGGGTCATGCCTGAGGTACCAATATGCACGGTGCTCACCACGTGGCTCATAACCCGATCCTGTCGTATGTTGTTGTTCCAGCTTGCATTACAGCTCCAATGAGATCGACCCCGGGCCGATAAGCCAGATGCAGTGCACTCGGCGCATCCAAAATCACGAGGTCTGCTCGAGCACCGATTGCTAGATGCCCGATGTCGCGCCGTCGAAGCGCGGTTGCGCCTCCAGCGGTGGCTGCATGAAGTGCTTGAGCCGGCGTGAAATGCATCGCTTGCACAGCCTGGGCAATAACCCATGGCATCGAGGTGGTGTAACTCGTTCCCGGATTACAGTCTGTCGCAAGTGCAACTGCCACACCCGCGGCAAAGAAACGTCGAGCATCTGGCCATGGCGATCGGGTGGAGAACTCTGCTCCAGGAACAAGGGTGGCCACAGTCGAACTGGCTGCAAGTGCTTGTAAATCCTCGTCCGTGGCAAACGTGCAATGATCCACGCTGGCCGCACCCATAGCAGCACCAAGCTGGATGCCCTCGCCATATTCCAATTGACCAGCGTGCATGCGGAGACCGAGACCAGCAGCTGCGCCCGCGCTTAATATCTGCCGAGCATCGTCCGTGGTGAAGGCGCCACGATCACAAAAGACATCGATCCACTTGGCGTGCGGTGAACACGCCTGCAGCATGGGACCGCAGACAAGTTCAACGTACGCCTGCGAGTTGTCACGAAATTCCATCGGAACGACATGAGCTCCCAAAAACGTTACATCATCAGTGAATGTTGTCGCCAAACGTACGGCGCGCTCTTCATCTTCAACCGTCAACCCATAGCCAGACTTAATCTCAGCATGCGTGATACCACTGTGGAGCATCTCTCGCCGTAAACGAATGATGTTTGCACGCAGCTCGTCATCATGTGCTGCTCGCGTTGCGGCAACAGTTGTGGTGATACCGCCCGCTGTATAGGGAACTCCCATCATTCGCGCTTCGAATTCCTGCGCGCGATCACCGGAGAACACTAAATGAGCATGTGAATCGACAAACCCGGGAATGACTGCACGTCCTTGCACATCAATCTCGTGGTCTGCCTCAGGGACCGCTGCTGCTGATCCCGTCCAAGCTACGAGCCCGTTATCCACAACTATTGCTGCATCGTGAACTTTTGCCCAGCCATCACGACGCACATGGCTGGGATCGTGAGTAACCAGTTCTCCGACACCCGTGATCGCAAGGCTAGACATATCCGCCGCTGAGTTCTGGCTGCATCGGAATCACCACTCCGCGCTCGGCAGCAACTTCTCCTGCATGCTCGTATCCAGCATCCACATGTCGAATCACGCCCATGCCCGGATCGTTGGTGAGCACGCGTTCAAGTTTCTGCGAGGCAAGTTCGGTGCCGTCAGCCACGGACACTTGACCGGCGTGAATGGACCGTCCAATGCCGACGCCGCCGCCGTGGTGAATGGAAACCCATGAGGCTCCAGAAGAGATGTTCACCATGGCATTGAGTAACGGCCAGTCGGCAATGGCGTCGGAGCCGTCCAACATCGCTTCGGATTCGCGATAGGGGGATGCCACCGAGCCACAGTCCAAGTGGTCGCGACCAATGACGATGGGTGCGGAAACTTCCCCGCGTGCCACGAGGTCGTTGAACACCAGCCCGGCCTTGTCGCGTTCGCCGTAGCCGAGCCAGCAGATCCGGGCAGGCAGGCCTTGGAAGGCGACGCGCTCTTGCGCCATGGTGATCCATCGTCGCAGGTGGACGTTGTCGGGAAACAGGTCCAGGACAGCTTGGTCGGTGCGAGCGATGTCTTTGGGGTCACCGGACAACGCGACCCAGCGGAAGGGGCCTTTGCCCTCACAAAACAGTGGGCGGATGTAGGCGGGAATGAAACCTGGGAAAGCGAAGGCGCGGCTGTAGCCGCCTTTGCGGGCTTCATCACGGATAGAGTTGCCGTAGTCGAAGACTTCCGCGCCAGCGTCCATGAAACCGACCATCGCTTCGACGTGTTTGGCCATTGCCGCTTGCGCACGCTCGGTGAACTCTTCTGGTTTCTTCTCGGCGTACTCGCGTGCATCGTCGAAGTCGATGCCTTCGGGGATGTAATACAACGGATCGTGCGCGCTAGTTTGGTCGGTCACGATATCCACGGGTACATTCCTGGCGAGCAGTTCCGGCAAGATCGTTGCAGCGTTTCCGACCAAGCCGACACTGATGGCTTTGCGTTGATCCTTGTACTTCACGACGCGTTCAATCGCGTCATCAAGATTGTTGGCAATTTCATCCAAGTAGCGGGTCTCGACGCGCCGTTGCAGTCGAGATGCATCAATGTCGATGATGAGACAGGTGCCTTCGTTCATGGTGACGGCCAATGGTTGTGCACCACCCATACCTCCGCACCCAGCCGTCACCGTTAACGTTCCCGCGAGTGTGCCATTGAAACGCTTGGTCGCGACGGCAGCGAACGTCTCATAGGTGCCTTGCAAAATGCCTTGGGTTCCGATGTAAATCCAACTTCCTGCGGTCATCTGGCCATACATCGTTAATCCGAGCTGTTCGAGACGTCGAAATTCTGGCCACGTAGCCCAATCGCCGACCAGATTTGAATTTGCGATCAACACCCGAGGCGCCCACTCATGCGTTCGCATGACACCGACAGGTTTTCCGGATTGCACGAGCATGGTTTCGTCTGGCGCCAACGTCGTCAGGGTGCGAATCATCGCGTCGAAAGATGCCCAGTTCCTGGCGGCTTTGCCGGTGCCTCCATAGACAATCAACTCATCCGGATGCTCGGCCACCGCAGGATCCAGATTATTTTGCAGCATGCGTAAGGCTGCCTCAGTCTGCCAATTGCGAGCAGTCATCGAGGTGCCAGTTGGGGCGTGAACGGGACGCGCTTGCTGTTGAGTCATACAGGTATCAAATCCTCCAACTTCTGCTTTGGCATCCCTAAATTTCTTGCTACTGTCTGGTATGCCAGATTCGAACCAGCATGAGTGACGCGACCGCTGCTCGGCGTGCGATGGCACTGCTTCGCTGTCTCGCCAGCGCTTCTCAACCAATGCAGGCTAGCGATATCGCACAAAAGCTCGATTTGCCTCGTTCGTCCACGTATCACCTATTAGCGTGTATGGCAGAGGATGGTTTTGTCGTGCACTTTCCCGACGAACGCCGCTGGGGGCTGGGAATCAGCGCTTTTGAGATCGGAAGCGCCTTTTTACGGCACGATCCGCTCCAGCGACTCGCGCAACCGATTCTCGGCCGCGTCATGCGTCGTCTGCCGGCGAACTTACCTGCAGTTGCGCACTGTTCAGTGTTACACGGCCGTGAATCGTTTTATATCGCGAGATCTTCGTCAGTCCGCGCGCTGTCGATTGTTGCGGAAGTCGGGGTGCGGTTGCCGGCAAGTTTGACTGCATCGGGACGGTCCATGTTGTGTGTGCTGCCAGCCAGCCAGATTCGGGCGTTATTTCCTGATGGCAGCGCTTTCATCGACCGAACCGGGAACGGGCCGACATCATTGACAGCACTGTCCCGCATCTTGGCTGTGGAGCGTCGGCAAGGCTTCAGTGTTGAAGACGGCATGGTGACACCGGGATTTCTCACCATTGCGAAATCGAGCATCGATCGATGGGAGCGGCCAGCGGCATCTGTTGGCATCACCGTGAAGTCAGAAGAGTTTTCCGCGACTACACGAGAACTGCTCGTGTCGGCGGTTACTCGCGCCGCGCTTGACCTGTCACACCAACTGGGCCCGAGGTAGCGCAGTTTCGCTCCCATAAAACCGGCTCGCCGAAATGAATTATTGAAAAGTCCTTGACTTGCGCCCGCCTTCCCAACATAGTTCCGTTCAGGATCAGAAACTACATTCATATATATGAACGGAGCCTCATGCGTCACACACTCCAAACGAGCAAGAAAGTGGCCCTCGGGGTCTCGGCGCTCGCGATCGCCGCAACGCTGACTGCGTGCAGTGGCTCGTCAACCTCAACCGCGGCAAATTCGACCGCTACTTCAGGGACGACTTCATCAAGTGTGTCCCTATCAATGGGTATCGAGCCCTGGATCGGATACGCGCCCTGGTACATCGCCCAAGCGAAGGGCTACTTTGCCAAGCATGGCTTGAACGTCAACATCGTGAACTTCCAAACCGATGCTGATCGAAATGCAGCACTTATTGCCGGGAAGACGGAAGTATCAAACATTGACACCGGACGGGTCATTCAATTTGCGGCGAGCAACCTGCCGGGCGAACCTGAGTTCTTAGAAGATGCATCGTTGGGCGCTGACGCAATTTTGGCGCAGCCAAGCATCAAAAATGCTCAAGGGCTTATCGGCCAACAGGTGGATTACGAATTCGGAACCACGAGCGATCTGTTGTTGCACTACTACCTGCTGCAGAACAACATCCCCGCTTCGAAGATCCAGGCGAATAACGTTCCCGCAGCAAACGCAGGAACGCTACTCATCGCAGGAAAGGCTCCCGTTGCAGTCACTTACCAGCCGTACATTTCCGATGCAACCAGCGGAGCTAATGCTGGTAAGGCACATGTGCTTTTCGGAAGTGATCAAGCGGCAGGGTTGATTTCCGACTTCCTAGTTGCAAATAAGACCTGGGCGGCCTCCAACGGTCCGGTCGTCAAGCAACTGCTTGCGGCATGGGACGACGCAATCACGTACTACCACACCAACCAGCAGGATGCGATCGCGATCATGGCGAAGGGTGTGGGGGCTACACCGGCATCTCTGTCGAGCACCTTGGCGGGGGTCAAGCTTTTTGGTGCAGCGGACAACAAGGCGATGCTTGCAGCTGGAAAGCTTGCGTCCGCTACCAAGATGATCTCGGACACATACGTAAGTATGGGTGTGCTGAAAAAGCCCGTCGACTTCAGCGCCTTGGGCACCTTCCCAGCGCTGCAGTAGGACCCACATATGTCAGACATCCTTCAGGACCGGGAGTCGTCCACATGGACGGCTCCCGGGTCCAAAGGCGTTCTCAGCCGAAATCGACACAGAATGCGCTTGTACGAGTCGATCTCACGACGCACATACGTCACCATTGCCATTGTCGCCTTCCTAGTTTTTCTGGGTGTCTGGTCGCTGCTGAGCTACACGCATTGGGTCAACAACCTGTTCTTGCCGACACCAACCCAAGTCGTACAAGCACTCGTGAACTGGTACCAATCCGGCACACTTCTTCCGGACATCAAAGACAGTGTGACCCGAATTCTTCTCGGCTTCATTGTCAGTACCGCGGTCGCGATTCCCGTCGGAGTGTTTATGGGGACGTTTAAACACGTCGAAGCAGCAGTAGAGCCCCCCGTGGATTTCATCCGCTATATGCCAGCCGTTGCCTTCATCCCTTTGACCCTGATTTGGTTTGGAACGACAGACAGTCAAAAAATTGTCATTTTATTCATCGGCGTCTTTTTCCAAGAAGTGCTGCTAGTGATGGACAACGTGAAAACTGTGCCACGTCAATACATTGAAATGGCATACACATTGGGCTTATCTCGGTGGCAGATATTGCGACGCGTCATTATTCGTTCATCGGCTCCTGGGATTGTCGACACCATGCGGATTTGTATGGGATGGGCATGGACGTATTTGGTCGTTGTCGAATTAGTTGGCGCCGATTCCGGATTAGGTTTTCGAATTCAAACTTCCGAGCGGTACCTCGACACAGCAACGATTGTGGCCGGGATCATCGTGATCGGAATACTCGGTCTGATTTTTGACTTCGCATTCAAGGCAATTTACGCACGTTCATTCCCGTACATGAAGAGAAAAGGTCGATGACATGACAGATCTCCTTCATATCGATGGGGTTCGGAAGGTCTTTTCCGGTGGCAAACAACCGGACGTGGTTGCGCTCGACGGCGTGAATCTAACGTTGCGCGACGGGGAATTCGTTTCGCTACTGGGTGCATCAGGATGCGGGAAGTCAACACTTCTTCGCATCGTTGCTGGACTTGAAGACCCAACCGACGGCATTGTCTGGTTGGACGGGCACCAAGTTTGGGGCCCTGGCCGTGATCGAGGCATGGTCTTTCAGCAATACACGCTGTATCCATGGCTGACGGCAATTCAAAATGTCGAGTTTGCGTTAACGGAACTGTCGAAAAGCGAGCGACGTACTGTCGCGCTGGAGTACTTGGAGGTTGTCGGGCTGACACAGTTCCGGGATCACTTCCCTGGGCAGCTTTCTGGCGGTATGCAGCAACGCGTGGCGATTGCACGAGCGCTGGCGTTACGCCCACGCATTTTGCTGATGGATGAGCCATTCGGTGCGCTGGATGCACAAACACGCGGGCTGATGCAAGAGCTTCTGCTCACCATCTGGGAACGTGACCGCCTATCCGTTCTGTTTGTGACGCATGATGTTGAAGAATCGCTGATCCTGTCTGATCGTGTCTGTGTCTTGGGTGCTCGACCCGGGCGAGTACGTGAAATTCTTGACGTCACACTTCCCCGCCCGCGTTCTTATGCCGCACAGGACACACCCGAGTTCATCGAAATGAAGCGTTACGTACATGGGCTCATCCATGCGGAGGTTATTCATGCAACCGGACTCGAGACGGTGCTCGAAACAGCGGAACCGCTATGACCGAGTCAATGAATCGTTCTGTTGATCGAGCGTTGCAAGTATTGGAACTCTTAGCCGGATCCAATGATGCACTCGCACTACGAGATATTGCAGCAAAACTTGATCTACCCAAATCAAGCGTGCTTATGCTGCTGCGCGCATTGAAGTTGCGAAACTTTGTTGAAGTCGATGAAAACGCGCGTTATTCGATCGGCTTACGATCATTTGAGATCGGCTCGGCTTACATGCGTGGCATGTCACCTAGCCGCGCTGCAGTGCCGCAACTGCAAGCACTCACCTCTCGGTTGAATGTCACGTCTCATTTCGCAGTTCTCGATGGCCAAGATGTCCTGTACTTGGCGAAGGAGGAACCCCACGACTTAGTCGTACGACTGGCAAGTTTCGTCGGCGCGAGACTGCCTGGTGCAAGCACAGCAGTTGGAAAGGCTCAACTCGCATACATGGAATCCGCGACTGGTGTTCCATCTCTTGGGGCGACCGAACGACGCAAGATTCGAAAGCAGGGATTCGCTGTTGATGACGGTGCGATCTTGGATGGTGTGCGATGTCTCGCCGCCCCGGTATTTCAGGGCAACAATGTGTGTGGCGCAATCGGCGTGAGTTTCCTAACCGGATCGTGGCTTGACATCACAGATGTCGCACCGCTGGTTATTCAAGCGGCGCAGAAAACCACCGTCAATCTTGGTGGCAACGCGCCATATCCCGGAGCGGTTGGTGCAGCATGAGTGTGGCTCAAAGTTCAGGCCTGAATTTAAGTCAAGATCTCCAGCGCTCCATTGCTGTCAGAGAAGTCGCAGATCCAACTGCTGGTTTCGCGCGTGTTCGCCTGCACTGGGCTGGGGTCTGCGGGTCAGACCTGCATGTCTTGCGCACCGGAGATTGGGTGTCGTACTGGCCCGCAGTACTTGGACATGAAGGCGTTGGGGTCGTAGAAAGCTGTCCTGGCGGGGAACTTGAGATTGGTACGCCGGTCGTCGTGGATTCTCGAGTTGGATGTGGCCAATGTTCGGGCTGCCAGACCTCACCCATGCTGTGTGATTCACTGCAATGGGTTGGTGAAGTTTCTCCCGGAACATTTCAGAACGTCGCCAACTTCCCCGTGGGAAGTTTGGTGGCATGCCCAGCCGATATCGATATGTGTACTGCCGTGCTTGCTGAGCCATTAGCTGTGGCATTGCATGCCGTCGCTCTGTCTGGTGCGTTACCCGAACACATCCTTATTTTGGGCTTTGGCCCCATTGGGGCGTTGGTGTATTCGGAATTACGTCGACAGCAGCCGAGTGCCCAGATTTTTGTCGAAGAGATCCATCCCGACCGCATCCAACTTGCGACCGCCGTTGGGGCACATGTCGTTTCCCCGGACTCAGGTCTGTACCCGTTGGTGATTGATGCCGCGGGATACCCCGGCTCATTTCAACATTCATTAGATGCCGTCAACGTTGGTGGAACTGTGACACTTGTCGGCATCGGTCATACAACCGAAATCATTCGACCTCAACAAATTGTTGAAAAATCGGTACAGATACACGGCAGCCACGGATTCACAGATGAACTTCCTGACGCTGTTTGTCTCATATCGGAGTCACCTGAGCAATATCGATGGGTCATTAGTGACGCATGGTCACTTGACGAGTTTCTCGGAGAAGTTAGCAACATGCTGACACAGCCCACCGTAGGAAAGGCGGTGTTGTCGTTATGAGCATGATTAGTGAACGCGCAGCGCATCGAATGCGCTCTGTTCCCACATACAAGCCAGGCCGAGCGCTTGCAGGTCACGCGACATCAAAACTTTCCGCCAATGAGTCGGTGCTCGGACCTGGTCCGGCGGTGATATCCGCAATTTCACACGCTTCACGAGGAATCTCCAGTTACCCGACGGAGTCGGCATTTCTCAATCAGCTAGCTCAATCCTTGCAGATCACACCAGAACAGTTGCTGATCAGCAATGGCAGTGATGAGATCTGCTTCCTGATCGCTCAGACCCTCTTAGATTCTTCATCCATCGTGGTGGTTTCTGATCCGGCCTATCAAATTGATGCGACGGTGAGCTTGATTGCCGGTTCAGATATTCGGCGCGTTCCTATCGTGAATGGTGTGCACGATGTCGAGGCCATGATTGCTTCCGCGCATGGTGCTTCTGTTATCTGGTTCCCGAACCCTCATAATCCCACAGGGACCATCGCCACTTCCACGCAAATTCGGAAGCTCA
>Ga0164296_1000942_pt1 | contig 32556 bp, 26 predicted proteins | sample GEODES057metaG_FD_113533 | JGI IMG/M metagenome (GOLD analysis project Ga0164296, IMG submission 113533) | Dystrophic lake water microbial communities from Trout Bog Lake, Wisconsin, USA - GEODES057 metaG | ecosystem: Environmental > Aquatic > Freshwater > Lake | place: USA: Trout Bog Lake...
GAAGGTCACCGCGTTGCTGCGGTTGAAGATCAGCGAACCGTTGTCGGTCACGTTGCCCGCGATGCTGCCGGTCGTGCCGCCGTCGCCCAGTTGCAGCGTGGCTCCGGCGTTGATCGTCGTGCCACCTGTGTAGGTGTTGAGCCCGGTGAAGATGATCGCTCCCCCGCTCCCGGAATTGGCGATGATTAGGTTGCCGGCCACGCCGTTCGCGTCGGAAAAGGCCCCTGAAAACGTGGCGGTCAGACCACCTTGATCGAGGTTGTTGGTGCCGGAGGCATCAACCGTGAAATCCTGGGTGTACGTGCCAGCCTGATCCACCAGCAGCGTGCCGCCAACAAAGGCGGGATTGACGGTGGCGCCGACATTGCTGGCCAGGTAACTGGCTTGCGCCGTGTCGATGTCGCTCGAAGTTGGGACTCCGCCGCCCGGGGTCGCGACAGCGGATCCGAAGGTGATGTTATCGAAACCCACGTAGTCGGCCGCCCCGCCAAAGAGGACGGAGTGCGCCACGCCGGAGAAAGAGGCACCCACCTGATTTAGGCTGAGATTGTATCCCCCTTGGGCCCCAACGGTGTCCGACAATTGCCCACTAGCAAGCAACGTACCCGTTCCATCAAATCCATCGTATACTTCAAAGAAAGCTGAAGCACTATTAGCCGCGTAGTAGAAGGAAAAACCCGTATCGAAACCATTGGCGACGTCCATCGTTGCCGCTCCGCCCTGAAGGAAAAACAAGATGGTCGGCATCGAGGGAGCGTCCAAGAAATTGCCCGTGCCGCCTTGAGTATTGGATACGATGGCAAGCGAGTTGCTGCTGAAAGTAATGCCGTAATTTCCGCCCGCGCCGCCGTTATAATAGTTACCAACGGTTTGTTCATCGCCCAGGCCTTCAAACGTGAGCGTGATTACCTGAGCTGAGACCGGCAACGCCGCCCCAAGAACGAGGAGCGCGACAAGTTTGAACGCATGGCAGGAAAGATGACTGTATTTGAACATTTGGTCTACCGAATCGGTAGTGGTGGTTGATGTGCTTGGAGCGGGCCCTGGGGGGATGGGCGAACTCCGAGATTTGCGTAAGACTCAGCAAGGCTGGGGCCAAACTTACAGCCGGCGAATAGAAAATTGTATTCTGCCCAAATGTATCAATGTGGTCAGTCTATAATACAATTTATATGCATTAATATTTCGTCCTTGGTGCCCTGTTTATCATTACTATTTTGCATTTAATCCCATCTTCGCCCGCTGTTGATCCTGGCGCGAGCGCCCAACACGTGAGTCCGGCAGACCGAGCAACGGAGTCAGGCCAGGCGGATCCGTGGCCAGACGCGCGAAATCCAGCCGTTCTCCCTCCTCCTTGATCTCCAGCGGCTTGATCGGGGTGAGGAGGCGCTCGACGGGCCGGAAGAGCAGCCATGCTTTTCCTCGTGACATTTTTGGGCCCAAGCCCGGCGTTGGGGGGGCACGGCGGCTGCCGCCCAGGGTACCAGGGCTCCCAAAGTCTGCACCTCGCTGGACTCCTGACCGAGGCGGGACACCTTGGGCGAACCTCCGCTCCACCCCGCTTCACTCCCATGGCCCAAAAATTCATGCAGCTCGCGCTCACCCCCGCCGTGCAGGCGGCGCAGGAAAAGTATTACGGCCGTCACCAAGCCGTCCCGGCCGCCACCGCGAGCGATCGGCTCACCGCCGAGGAGACCGACTTTATCGCCGCCCGGGACAGCTTCTACCTGGCCACCACCAACCGCGATGGCTGGCCGTACATCCAGCACCGCGGTGGACCGCCTGGCTTCCTGAAGGTGCTGGGACCCGACCAGCTCGGCTTCGCCGATTTCAAGGGCAACCGCCAGCTGCTCACCACCGGCAATCTCGCGGACGATGACCGCGTGGCGCTCTTCCTCATGGATTACCCCCAGCGCACGCGGCTGAAGATTTTGGGCCGTTGCCGCCGAGTTGGTCACCCAGGTCCGCAGGAGTGTCACTATCGACTGGACGGTCCGCGAAAGTGCCCGGGCCAAGATCAAAGTAATGGTGAAGCGCATCCTCAAGCGGCACGGCTACCCGCCGGACCTTCAAGATGAAGCGACGAAGACAGTGTTGGCACAGGCTGAGTTGCTCTGCGCCGACTGGGCCGCGTAATCCCGTCGCCAATTGTCGCCAGTTGCGACGCCTATTAGGTGCAACTTGGTGCCGCGATGTGCCGCCATCTACCTATGAGCCGGATCGCTTCCCTCGAGAATTTCTGGCCTTCTTCGCCGCGCAGGCCATCAGCACCTTGTCATCCAGACTGGAACGATCGGCGTCGGGAATCTTGTCGATTTTGATGACATTCGGCGCGCCGGGCGGGCCGGGTTTGATCACCGCCTGCTCGCCGGCATGCAGCACCTGTCCGCCCAAGTCGAGGGTCCCGCCGCGCACGGTGCTTTCGCCCTCGAGCATCGAGATCTTGGTGGATTCCGGTTCCGCCTGGATCACGATCTTGCCGCCCCGGATGCTGACGGAGCCAAGCGAGGTCCGGTAATTCATCGTGCTGCCGGCCACCAGCTTGCTGGTGCAGAGGCCGATGGTGCCGCGGGTGACGACACCCTCGGTCTGGGAAATGGAAGGCTCCACCTCCATGTCGTTGCGGTTCGGGGTGAAGGGTTCCTGAAGGAATTTCGTCACCTCCACGCGGGTGTCGGAATCGAAGAAAATGCCGGTTCCGTTGGAATAAACCAATGCGTTGCTCGCCTTCGGCTTGGTCTCAATGACGCTGCCCTCGGCATTGTAGGCCGATTTCTGCGTCAAGTCGGCGATCTTGTTGTCCTGGTTGATCTGCGATTGCCCCTCCATGCTCGCGACGTAGATTTTGCTCGCGGGATTGGTCTTCTTCTCCTGCGCCAGAAGTCTACCGGGGGTGATCGCCAGCATGGCGCTCACCGCAAGCACACCCAATGCCGGGAGAAACAGGAAACGATGGGAGTGAGGTTTCATTTTCGGTGGTTCGCGGAGTGTTGTTCAGAAGTCTTCAACTTGCATTTGAAACTAGGGTTTAAACCCTATATTTCAAGACGATTAGTCCAGATATTATTCAACGACGAGGTTCAAGATTCGACCGGGAATGTAAATCACTCGTTTCAAATGCTTACCATCAAGGTGTGGCGCCACTTGGGCGTGGGCTTGAGCCAACTTGACGGCCTCGTTTTCGGCCAGGCCCACGGGCACCAGCTGGTCGCCCCGGTGCTTTCCGTTCACTTGGAAGACCAATTTGATGGTGTCGGCCACCAGCTTGGCGGGATCGAATTGCGGCCAGGGCGCGTGCAGGATCGAGCCCTTGCCACCCAGCCGGGCCCAGAGTTCCTCGGTGATATGGGGGGCGAAAGGTGAGAGAACCTGCAGGAATGCCATGACGGTGGCACGACTGGCCTGTGGCGCTTTTTGGAGCGCATTCGCGAAAATCATCATCTGTGAGATCGCGGTATTCAGGCGAAGCGATTCGATGTCGTCACCGACTTTACGGATGGTCTCGTGCAGCAGACGCGTGAGCTCCGCGGAGTCGGCTCGCGCGTCGTCGGTGATCTTGGAATTGACCTCGCCCTCGCGGCCGAGGCACTCGCGCCAGACTTTCTGGAGGAAGCGGTGCACTCCCTCGATGCCGTTGGGATTCCACGGTTTCATGGCCTCGAGCGGCCCGAGAAACATCAGGTAGAGCCGCAGTGTGTCGGTGCCATGGCTGGCAATGAGCGTGTCGGGGTTGACGACGTTGCCGCGACTTTTCGACATCTTCTCCCCATCCTCGCCGAGGATGATGCCCTGATGGAACAGCTTGGTAAACGGCTCGCTCTGCGGCACGACGCCGAGGTCGAAGAGCACCTTGTGCCAGAAGCGCGCGTAGAGCAGGTGGAGCACCGCGTGCTCGGCGCCGCCGACGTAGAGATCGGGCACGCCCCAGTATCGGAGCGCAGCGGGGGAGGCGAGGGCGGTGTCGTTTTTTGGATCGGTGAAACGGAGATAATACCAGCAGGAGCCGGCCCATTGCGGCATGGTGTTGGTCTCGCGACGCCCGCGGACCCAGGCCCCGCCGGCGGGCTTGGGTTGGGCGGCGGGCACGGCGGCGCCAGTCTCGACGTTGAACCAGATCTCGAGCCAGGCGGTCTCGTTGGCGAGGGGACTCTCGCCATTGCCGCTCGGCAGGTAGGACTGCACGGACGGAAGTTCCAGCGGGAGCGCGCCGGCGGGCAGCGGGAACGCGTAATGCGTGATGCCCCCGCTGGTGAAGGTGACGGAGGTGGCGGGAACATCGCCGGCGCGCTGCGCGGTGGCGTGCCGATAATCGGTCTCGCTCAGCCAGACAATCGGGAAGGGTTCCCCCCAGTAGCGCTGGCGGGAGAACAGCCAGTCGCGGAGTTTGAAATTTACGGTGGCTTTGCCCGCGCCGCGGGCGGCGAGGTCGGCGGTGATGCGCTTTTTCGCCTCCGGCCATTCCAAGCCAGTATAGGCGCCGGAACGAACGAGCCGGCCGTCGCCGACGTAGGGCAGTTTCGCCCCGGGTACGTCCGCCTCGATTACCTGGACGACGGGCAGGGAATATTTTACCGCGAACTCATGATCGCGCTCGTCATGCGCCGGCACGGCCATGATGGCGCCGGTGCCGTAGCCCATGAGCACGTAGTCGGCGATCCAGATGGGCACGCACTCGCCATTGACCGGATTGACCGCATAGGAGCCGCTGAAGACGCCGGATTTGTCCTTGGCGAGATCGGTGCGCTCGAGGTCGCTCTTGCCGGAGGCGGCCTTCCGGTAGCGCGCGACTTCCGCCTGCTGTCCGGCGGTGGTGAGCGCATCCACCAACGGATGCTCGGGCGCGAGCACCATGTAGGTGCAGCCGAAGAGGGTGTCCGGCCGTGTGGTGAAGACTTTCAGCCGGCCGGGCGAGGGATTTTCCAGGTCGAAGAGAATCTCGGCGCCTTCGCTGCGTCCGATCCAGGCTTCCTGCATCCGCTTGGTCGAGTCGGGCCAGTCGACGTCCTTCAGGTCGGCCAGCAGGCGGTCGGCATAGGCGGTGATGCGCAGCACCCACTGGCGCAGGTTGCGGCGTTCGACGGGAAAACCGCCAACCTCGCTCCTGCCATCGATCACTTCCTCGTTGGCGAGGACCGTGCGAAGTTCGGGACACCACCAGACCGGGCGTTCATCAACATAGGCCAGGCCTTTCTTGAAAAGCTGGAGGAAGATCCACTGGGTCCAGCGGAAATACTTCGGATCGGTCGTGTCGATTTCCCGGTCCCAGTCGTAGGAGAAGCCGAGCGCCTTGATCTGCCGCCGGAAGTTGACGATGTTGTTCTGCGTGTTGGAGGCCGGATGGGTGCCGGTCTTCACCGCGTGCTGCTCCGCCGGGAGCCCGAAGGCGTCCCAGCCGATCGGGTGGAGGACATTGAAGCCCTTGGCCCGCTTGTAGCGGGCGACGATATCCGTCGCCGTGTAGCCCTCGGGATGGCCGATGTGCAGTCCCGCCCCGGAAGGATAGGGGAACATGTCGAGCACGTAGTACTTGGGCTTCGACGGGTTGCTTTCCGTCCGAAACGAATGATTTTCCTCCCAGAAAGATTGCCAGTGGGGCTCAATCTCCAGAAAATTGTACTCTTTGCACTTGGTAGCCATTGCGTGAAATTTAACACAGTGAAGTTTTCAACCTCCCGGTCAATCATGCTCAGGTTCGTCCTCCTCGGCCTGGCTTTCGGCGCCGTCTCGGCCACGGCCGCGATGAGCAAGGGATTCAACCAGCTCTTCGACGCGGTGGTCCGCATCGACGTGCGGGAAATCGCCTTCGAGGACGGCGCGAAGCGGTTTTCCGCCAGCATCGGCTCGGGCGTGATCCTGTCGGCGGACGGGCTGATCCTGACCAACGCACATGTGGCGAGTCCGCGCGCGGTGGAGCTCTCGGTCACGCTGGCGAGCCTGGAGCGGGTCAGTGCCAAGCTGGTCGGCTGGGACCACTGGACCGACCTCGCGGTGCTCCAGTTGGACCAGGCCGAGGTCAAGCGGCGCGGGTTGAAGTTCACGCATGCCGAATTCGGCGACAGCAACCGGCTCTACGTCGGCCAAACCGTCTACGCGGTGGGCACGCCCTTCGGCCTGACGCGCACGGCGACGCGCGGCATCATCTCGAACAACAACCGCTACTTTGAGGACAGCAACGGCGTGAACGGCTACGAGACCGGGGCCTTCAACACCTGGCTGCAGACGGACGCGGCGATCAATCCCGGCAACTCGGGCGGACCGCTGGTGACGGAGGACGGCAAGGTCATCGGCATATCATCCCGGGGCTACCTGGGCGCCAACAACCTCGGCTTCGCCATTCCAGCAAGCACGGCGATCCGCGTGGTGCAGGCGCTGGTGCGGGATGGCGTGATCACCCGCAGCTACATCGGCATCGTGCCCAGCGCCCTCCAGGATCTCGAAGGATTTTATGCCCTGGCCCTCAACACCGGTGTCCTGATCAGCAGCGTGGAGCGGGGCTCGCCTGCGGCCAAGGTCGGCCTGCGGGCCGGCGACATCCTGCTCGCGATCAACGGCACCAAGGTGGACGGCCGTTTCCCCGAACAGCTGCCGCCCATCCAGAACCTCATCGCCAGCACCCCCGTTGGCTCGACCATCACGCTCACGATCAAGCGTGGCCCGCTGACCAGCGACTACACCGTCGTGACCGAGAAGCTGGAGAGCCGGGTTGGCGAGGAATGGGTCCTCGAGAAATGGGGCCTCAGCGTGCGGAAGGTTTCCCGCACCTTTGCCCGGGTAAACCAGCTCGACGATTCGACGGGCGTGTTTGTGATCGGGGTCCAGCCCGGCTTTCCGGCGGATGTGGCCGGGCTTTCGCGCGGTGACATCATCACCAAGATCAACCAGCAGCCCGTTGGCAGCCTGGAGATGATCAAGGGCATCCATGCGGCTTATGAGGCGAAGCCCGCGCCGGTGCTCGTGGAGGCCCAGCGCAACCACCAAGTTTCCCTCTACGTCTTGAAACCATGAACTACCGCCGACTCCTGCTCCCCTTTCTCCTGGCCTGCGCGGCAGCGCGCGCGGCCGACCTGCCGACCCTCTGGGCCGAGCGGCTGAAGTCCGTGGTCGCCGTTGAATTTTATACCGAAACGGAAACGGAACGCCGGCCGACGATCTCCTATGGGACGGTCATCGACCGGAATGGCACGATCATCCTGCCCTCGATCGCGGTGAACCCGCGGTTGACGCCCGACCAGCTGAAGGAGTTCCGGGTCTATCTGCCGGGCAGCTCGACCGGAGTGCCGGCGGTTTACCTCGGCCAGGATGCGCTGACGGGCTGGCATTTTGTGCGGGCGGCGGAATCGATCCGCAGCCAGCTCGTGCCGATCACGGTGTTCGCGGCCAAATCGGACGCCGAGCCCGCGATGGCGGAGGACGTGTGGGGGATCGGCCTGCGCAACAAGGACGAGGATTTCATGCCCTACCTGCTCGGCAGCCGCATCGCGCTGGTCCAGTCGCTGCCGCAGCGCACGGCCATCGCCCTGCAGGAAGTGGCGGGCCCGGGTCTGCCAGTCTTCAACCGCGCGGGCGAATTCATCGGCCTGGCTTCCAGTTCCTTTGGCCAGAGTTTCGTGCAGTTTTCCCGCATGGACCGCTCGGGCACGCCGGTGATTCTGGTCAATGTGGAGGAAAGCAGCGCGTTCCAGGTGGCGGCCGAAGTGCTGCCGTACCTGGGCCGGATTCCCACCAATGTCTTCGGCCGGCCGCTGGCCTGGCTGGGTGCGGATGGGTTGCAGCCGGTGGATCCGGATGTCGCGAAATTCCTCCACGTTGAGAACCAGTCGGCGGTCGTGGTCAGCGAAGTGCTGGAAGGCAGCCCGGCGGAAAAGGCGGGCATGAAGGCCCGCGATATCATCGTGGCGATCGACGGCAAACCGTTGCCACGGCTCAAGCCCGACCGCGTCGTGGTCGGCTACGTGGACCGGGAAGTGGAGCGGCGCACGCCGGGAACTCCCATCGTCATCACCGTGCTGCGCGGCGAACAGAAGCAGGAGCTGACCGTGGTCCTCGGCGACGAGCCCCGCCTGATGAGCGAGGCGGCGCGGAAGTATTTTGACCGGATCGGACTGACGGCGCGGGAATTTGTCTATGGCGACGCCGTCGGGCTCCGCGTGAAGGCCAAGGGGGCTACCGGGGTCATCGCCCATTTCGTCAAGCCCAACGGCCCGGCCAGCGTGGCCGGCCTGCATACGGACGACTGGATCAAGGAGATCGACGGCGTGGAGGTGACCTCCTTTGAGGCTGCGGCCCAAAAGCTGGGCGAGATCGAGGCCGACCTGCAGCGGGCGGAGTTTGTCATGCTGGTAAGCCGCGGCGGCGAGACCGCGGTGCTGCGGGTGAAACTGAAATAAGCGGCATGTTCACCGGGATTGTCGAGGAGACGGGCACGGTGGCGGCGTTCACGCCGGAGGCCGCTGGCTGGCGGCTGCGGATTACGGCGCGGGTGACCCTGGGCGGGATGGCGGTCGGCGACAGCCTGGCCGTGAACGGCTGCTGCCTCACGGTGGCCCGGTTTGACGCCGGCAGCGTGACCTTTGATGTGCTGGAGGAAACCCGCCGGCTGACGAATTTCCCTGACCTGGCACCGGGCGCCCCGGTGAACCTCGAGCGCAGCCTGCGTTTCGATGGCAAGGTTGGCGGGCATTTTGTGACCGGCCACATTGATGGGCTGGGCTCGATCCGGGTGCTGGAGCCGCGGGGGAAGGACTGGTTTCTGCGCGTGCAGGCGCCGGCCGGCGCGGGGCGCGGCCTCGTCCTCAAGGGTAGCATTGCCATCGACGGCATTTCACTGACGGTGGCGGAGTTGGGGGATGATACGTTCGCGGTCTGGTTGATTCCGCACACCCTTGCCACGACTAACCTGAGACAAAAGAAGCCCGGCGACCGGGTGAACCTGGAATTCGATTTGTTGGGGAAATATGTGGAGAAACTGCTGGCGTCGCGCCAATCCTGAGCGGTTGCCATGCACGCCGCGCTTACCGCCCTCACTGCCGAACTGAAGCGGCTCAAGGCCGGCGGCGTGAAGACACTGCCAGTCTCTGAGGAAGGCCTGCGGAAACTGCGCGACGTGATCGCGGCGCGCGGGAGCCGGGTGCCCACCGTCTCGGCAGTGGCAGCCCAACCCGCGGTCACGGCCGCGCCGCCGGCTGCCACCCGGACGCCGGCACGGCAATTTGCAGTGAAGCCGGTCGCACCGGAGAGCGCGCCCGTTCCGGCGCCGACGGCTTTTGTGCTGCCGGCGGGAGACAAGGCATCGCGCTGGGCGGCTTTGCGGGCGCAGGTCTTGGGCGACGCGGTGTGCCGGGCCCATGTCCGGCCGGGGAAGCAGGTAGTGTTCGGCGTCGGCCAGGTGGACGCCAAGATCATGTTTGTCGGCGAGGCGCCCGGGGCGGAGGAGGAGGTGCAGGGCGAACCGTTCGTCGGTCCGGCCGGCCAGCTGCTCAACAAGATGATCGGTGCGATGGGCCTGAAGCGGGAGGAGGTCTACATTGGCAACATCATGAACTGGCGGCCCGAGATGCCGGTGGATGCACGCGGAATGCAGTTTGGCAACCGGCCGCCCACCGAGTCGGAGCTGGCCTACTGCCTGCCCTATCTGAAGGCGCAGATCGAGGTGGTGAATCCCGACCTCCTGGTGGCGCTTGGGTCGACGGCGGCGCAAGGCCTGCTCGGCGCGGGCACGTTCAAGGCGCTCGGCGAGGTGCGCGGACAGTGGCGGGAATTCGCAGGCAAGCCCCTGATGGTGACGTATCACCCGAGTTACATCCTCCGCAATCAGTCCAACCGATCCAAGCGGATGATCTGGGAGGACCTGCTCAAGGTCATGGAGCGCGCTGGTCTGGCGATCACCGCCAAACAGCGCGGATTTTTCCTCGACCGGGCGTAAGCCGCCGCCGGCTCAAGCGGGAAACATTCGCCCGAATTCCGCCTGCGTGCGGACATAGTCCTGCTTCAGGTCCGCGAGCAGGCCGGCCACGTTGCCCAGGCCTTCCCGATGCGAACGCTGCTCCAGTTGCTCCGCCAGGCTCCGCAACGCCGCGGCCCCGAGGTTGGCCGAGCTGCCCTTGATGCTGTGCGCCGTCCGCGAAAACCTTGGCCCGTCCCCGGCGGCGAGGCTGGCCTCGAGCTCGGCGATGCGCAGTGGGGTATCCTCGAGGTAAATGCCAACGATTTCCCGGACGAAGGCATCGTTGTCGTCAGGGTTCAGCTCCCGGAGATTCTCAATGGCCTGCAGGTCAATCAGGACGGGGGCGGACATGCGGATGCGAGGTGCGGAACTAAGGCCCGGGGTGCATGGGTCCGCAAGGCTACAATGACCGGTCAACCGGTAGGAAAAATTTATAAAACCAACGCATCATGAAATAGGTATGCGTTGATATTTATCTTGCTAGAGGAGGAGGCCCGGCTTTGGTTCGGCACCTTTCCTATGGCCAACAAATTCGTTTTCTCCTCAGAATCCGTCGGTGAAGGGCATCCGGACAAGGTCGCCGACCTGATCTCCGACAGCGTACTCGACGCCTGCCTGGCGCAGGACCGCTTCAGCCGGGTCGCCTGCGAGACCATGGTGAAGTCCAACATGGTGATTCTCGCCGGCGAGATCACCACGCGGGCGAACCTGAACTACGAGGCCATCGTGCGCGGGGCCATCCGGGACATCGGTTACGTCAACAAGGACGATGTGTTTCACGCGGACACGGTCTTCATCAATAATTATCTGACCAAGCAGTCGGACGACATCGCGCAGGGGGTGGATGCCAGGAAGGCCAAGGGCAAGAAGACGGCGGAGCAGGGCGCCGGCGACCAGGGGCTGATGTTTGGCTATGCCTGCAATGAGACACCCGAGCTCATGCCGACCCCGGTGATGTTTGCCCACCGGCTGGGCCGGCTGCTCACCCGGATCCGCAAGTCCGGCAAGGTGGACTGGCTCCGTCCCGATGCGAAGTCGCAGGTGTCGATCCGCTACGAGAACGACAAGCCGGTCGAGGTCGTTAACGTGGTCATTTCCACCCAGCACACGGCGGAGGTTTCACATTCCGAGATCGAGGGTTATCTCATTGATAATGTCATCCGAAAGGTGATTCCGAAGCGGATGCTGACGAAGCGCACGCAGTTTCTCATCAACCCGACCGGTCGCTTCGTGATCGGCGGACCGCAGGGCGATTCCGGCCTCACCGGCCGCAAGATCATCGTGGACACCTACGGCGGCTGGGGACGCCACGGCGGCGGTGCGTTCTCGGGCAAGGATCCGTCGAAGGTCGACCGGTCCGCTGCGTACATGTGCCGCTGGGTCGCGAAGAACATCGTGGCCGCCGGTCTCGCGGACCTGGCCGAGCTGCAGGTCGCCTATGCGATCGGCCATCCCGAGCCGGTCAGCGTCTACGTTGACACGATGGGCACGGGCCGGGTCTCCGACGAAAAGATTGCGAAGGCCGTCACCCAGGTCTTCGGCTTCAAGCCCGCTCAGATCATCTCCCAGCTCAATCTCCTCCGGCCGATTTACCGCCAGACGACCAACTACGGTCATTTCGGCAAAGCGGGCCTGCCGTGGGAGCAGACCAACAAAGTCGCCGCCCTCCGGGCGGCGGTGAAATAATCTCAAAACCACCGACCATGGCTACTCCCACCAAAGCGCCCAAATCGAAGTCTCCCGACTATCACGTCAAGGATCTCTCCCTCGCCGAATGGGGGCGCAAGGAGATCTCCATTGCCGAGCATGAGATGCCCGGCCTGCTTTCGGTCCGGAAGAAATTCGGCCCTGGCAAGCCCCTGAAGGGCGTCCGCATCACCGGCTCGCTGCACATGACGATCCAGACGGCGGTGCTGATCGAGACCCTGAAGGAGCTCGGCGCCGACGTGCGCTGGGCCTCGTGCAACATCTTCTCCACGCAGGACCACGCCGCCGCCGCCATTGCGAAGTCCGGCACGCCGGTGTTCGCGTGGAAGGGCGAGACGCTGGAGGAATACTGGGACCTCACGCTCAGGGCCATTTCGTTCCCGGGTGGCAAAGGTCCCCAGCTCGTCGTTGACGACGGTGGCGATGTCACCCTCCTCATCCACAAGGGCTGTGAACTCGAGGAGGGCAGCGACTGGGTCAACACCAAGTCCGGCTCCCACGAGGAGCAGGTCATCAAGGACGTGCTGAAACGCGTCCACAAGGAAGACCCGCTCCGCTGGACGACGATCGCGAAGGAATGGCGCGGCGTTTCCGAGGAGACGACCACGGGCGTGCACCGCATCTACCAGATGCTGGAGAAGGGCAAGCTGCGGGTGCCGGCCATCAACGTTAATGACTCTGTCACCAAGTCGAAGTTCGACAACCTTTACGGCTGCCGCGAGTCCCTCGCGGACGGCCTCAAGCGCGCCACCGATGTGATGATCGCCGGCAAGGTTGCCTGCGTGTGCGGTTATGGCGACGTCGGCAAGGGCTCGGCCCACTCCCTCAAAGGGTTTGGTGCGCGCGTCGTCGTGACCGAAATCGATCCGATCAACGCCCTGCAGGCCGCGATGGAGGGCTTCGAGGTCAACACGATCGAGTCCACGCTCGGCACGGCGGACATCTACGTCACGACGACCGGCAACAAGGACATCATCACGCTGGAGCACATGCGGAAGATGAAGGACCAGGCGATCGTCTGTAACATCGGCCACTTCGACAACGAGATCCAGGTGGACCGGCTGAACACCTCGGACGCCAAGCGGGTGAACGTGAAGCCGCAATACGACCAGTACACCTTCCCGAACGGCCCGACGATTTTCCTGCTGGCTGAGGGCCGGCTGGTGAACCTCGGCTGCGCCACGGGGCACCCGTCGTTCGTAATGTCGAACAGCTTCACCAACCAGACGCTGGCGCAGCTCGATCTCTGGAAAAACCGCGCGACGTACAAGGTCGGCGTTTACCGCCTGCCGAAGTACCTCGATGAGGAAGTCGCCCGGCTCCACCTGGAGAAGATCGGCGTCAAGCTCACGAAGCTCTCCAAGGACCAGGCCGCCTACCTCGGCGTGCCGGTCGAGGGTCCCTACAAGCCGGATCACTACCGGTATTGAGCCGGCCGCACCCGTGGCCCGCCAAAACAAACCCCGCGCCAGCAAAGGCGTGGGGTTTGTTTTTTAAACTGGCGGAGAGGGGGGGATTCGAACCCCCGGTAGGGATTTAAACCCCTACAACGCTTTAGCAAAGCGCCGCTATCGACCACTCAGCCACCTCTCCGAATCAGGTTGCCGAGGCAAACGCGGCTCGGGGAAAGTGCAAGGCGGATTTCTCCGCGGTGACGCTCAGCTTTCCTCGTCGACCGGCCGGTCCAGCTCCTCGCGGCATTCGGAAATGACCCGCAGCCAGATTTCCCGGAGATCGAACAGCTTGGGCAGCGTTTCCTCGCGGTAGTTCATCACGGCACGGTGCGCCGACGCCGCGTCGGCATTGAGCAGCGCCAGGGTGGAGTTCAGCGCGCTGAGTGCCCGCTTGAAGAGGCTGATGGCCATGGCGTAGTCGCCGAAGTCAAGCGCGTGGATCGCCTGCACCGCCTGTTCCTCGCCGCGGTGCAAGGCGGCGAGCAGGCCCAGGGCCAGTGCCGGTGGGACTTTGGTGGCATCGCCGGCGTTCAACTCCCACGGGCGTTTCACGCTCAGGTAGATGGCCTTCGTCGCGATGAAGATGGGATTCTTGTGCAGGGTGTAGATCTCGGCTTCCTCGCGATCGGGGACCTCGGCGGAGATCTCCGCCTCCGTGAACTCAGCCGGTTCCTCCTCCTCGCTCCAATTGCCCTGGCCCCAGCCCATTTGTTCCGCGACGGCATCAATCCGGGTCGGACTGTGGCGGAATGCCTCGTAGAATCCGAGGTAGCGATGAATGCTGTCGTCCTGCTCGCGAAGGTAGCGTTCCCAGTCAAATTCGTTCCAGGCGAGGTCGCCGCGCTCTTCCCATTCATTTTCCGGGCTGCTGTCGGAATCAAAGTCGCTCATTGAATAGGCCGAAACTGAGTCCGCGTCGTCGGGAAATGCAAATCTAAATCATGTAATGCCCGCCCGGCTTTGCGGATTGAAGCAAGGTGCGGCGCGCGCCACGTTGCGCGCACGATGGCTGACGTGCATCATGAAACTGTTTACTTCACCGGCCGCGTGCAGGGCGTGGGTTTTCGTTACGCCACGCTGCAGGTGGCGAAGGAATTCGAGGTGGCGGGCCACGTGCGCAATCTGACCGACGGCCGCGTGGAAGTGGAGGTGGAAGGGGCGCCGGCGGAAGTGGCGGCGTTCATCGTCGCGGTGGAGGAACGCATGCATGGCTTCATCCGCAAGACCGAACGGTCCGCCCAAAAGCGGCCACCCCAGCATCGCGGATTTGAAATCAAATGATCCCGGCGGTCGAGTTGCGCGGGCTGACCAGGGATTTTGCCGCGGGCCTGCGCGGCGTGCGGCTGCGGGCCGTCGACAACCTCACCCTGAGGATCGAGGCCGGGCAGGTCTACGGCCTGCTGGGGCCGAATGGCTCGGGCAAGAGTACGACGCTCAAGATTCTGCTGGGTCTGCTCGATCCGACGGCGGGCACGTGTGCGATCTTCGGCCACGCCAGCGGCCGGGCTGAGGCGCGCTGCCGTCTCGGTTACCTGCCGGAGTCGCCTCACTTTTACCGCTTCCTGACCGGCCGGGAGCTCGTGGAGTTTTACGGACGGATCTGCGGACTGCGCAGTCCCGGACTTGGCCGGCGGGTGAGTGAGGTCATAGCGTGGGTTGGGTTGGCGGATTCGGCCGACCGGCGCGTGGGGACCTATTCGAAGGGCATGCTGCAGCGGATCGGACTGGCGCAGGCGCTGGTGCACGACCCGGAGCTCGTGGTTCTCGATGAACCCACGGCCGGCGTGGATCCAGCCGGGGTCGCGACGATAACGGAGATGATCCATCGGCTCAGGGCGGCCGGAAAGACCGTGCTCCTCACATCGCACCTGCCCGACCAGATCGAGGAAGTCTGCGACCGCATCGCGATCCTCGACCATGGGCGGCTGGTCCTGGAGGGCCCGGTTGAGGAGCTCGCGCCTGCAGGCGATCGGATGGCGCTGGTCATGAAGACCCTGCCGCCGCCGGAACTCGCCGAGCTAAGGGCTTGGTTGGCGGCCCGCGGCCGGGAGATCGAGTCCGTCAGGCGGGCTCGCCCGCGACTGGGGCGGATACTTCCCGGGCGGTGGGGAGCGCGTGACGCCGAAGCGGTGGAGGAGTGCCGATGACTGCCGTGCCAGGTTCTGTCCGGCGGATCGGGCTCGTGGCGCACAACACGCTGCGCGAGGCGGTACGGCAGCGGTTGTTTCAGTTTCTGGTGCTGCTGGCGGGCCTGCTGGTGCTCGGTGCGCAGTTTCTGCGGGAGTTCAATTTCGGCGTCCCGGAGCTGAAGTTCATCGCGGACCTCGGACTTGCCGTCATCGGATTGCTGGGTGCCGTGCTGACGGTCACGGCGACCGTGCAGCTGTTTTTCACGGAGTTGGAGAACCGCACGGTGCTGACACTGCTGGCCAAGCCCGTCACGCGCACGGAATTCGTGCTCGGCAAATTCCTCGGCGCCTCCGGCGTCACCGTCGTGTTCTGTGCATCGCAGACGCTGCTGCTGGCCGCCGTGCTTTGGTCGCGGGAGGTCGCGCTCATGCGCCAGCATCCCGAAGTTTTCGCCCACGGCCATGTCATCAACTACACTTGGCTCGCGCAGTGCGGCGGGCTGCTCTGGCTCAAGCTCGCCGTGTTGGGGGCGCTGACGCTGCTGGTCGTGAGCTACGCCGGCACGGCGCTCTTCGCCATGGTGACAGGAGCGCTGATTTATCTCTGCGGTCATCTGCAATCATTCGCGCTGGAGGCGGCCGCGCGTGCCGGTTCCGCCTTCACCCGGACCGCGGCGGGAATCGCGGGCCGGATCCTGCCGGATTTCCAGCTCTTCCAAATGCCGGAAGCGGGAGGAGGATTTCCTCCCGGTATCGCGGCCTACGCGCTGGGATACATCGCCGCGGCGTGTACCCTGGCGGCCTTCAGTTTTGCCCGCCGTGAACTCTAGGCTGACGACCGGAGGGGTGATCGTGACCGGGCTCTTCCTGGCCGGTTGGGGACTGCGGTGCTTGGCGACCGCGCCCGGGAGCCTGGCGCACCCCGGCGGGCCCGCGTGGCGGTTGGATTCACGGAGCTTGGGCGCGGGGCAGGGCGTCCTGGCGGGTCTGCTGGGAGGCTTCCGCCCGGTCACGGCCGATTTGGTGTGGATGCGCATGACTGACGCTTGGACAAAGCAGGACGCGGCCGCGACCGAGACCTGGCTGGAACTGGTCACGGTGATCGATCCGGAATCGCTTCAGTTCTGGCTCCATGGTGCGCGGATCATTGCCTACGACCTGCCCGAATGGCGGATCAATGCGGCCGGCGGGCGTGAGATTGTCCCGCGTGGCGTGCAGCAGCGGATCGTGCGGGAGCAGGCGGGGCGGGCGTTGGCGCGGCTCGATGAGGCGATGAAGGTCCATCCTGCGCGCGCGGCGTTGTGGATCGAGCGGGCAACCATCGAGCTCAGCCAGCTCGGGGACCTGTCCGCGGCGGCTGAAAGCTATCGCCGCGCGGGGGAGCTGGCGGATGCCCCGTTCTTTGCGGCGCGGCTGCATGCCGAGTTGTTGCGCCGCCTGGGAAAGCCGCAGGCCGCCCTGGCCTGGCTTGCCGAGCTTCATCCCCGGCTACCGGCCACAGACGAGGCGGCGGCCGCCGGGCTGGTCCTGGCCCGGATCCGGGCCTTGGAACGTGAGCTTAAGATTCCCGCGGAGAGGGCCTACCGCGTGAGGGTGGGCGGGGCGGGTCACTGAGTCGGACTGGGTTTGCCACGTTGGATAACGGGAGGAGCCTTTGACACCCCTCCCGGATGGCCTCATTCATCCGGCTCCGCCCTCCAAGCCGTGCCGATTCGTTCAACCGAGTTTCCCTCTGCGACCCGATGAATTCCATGGCCTGGAAGATCTGGGCGGCGGCGGCGCGGCCACGGACACTGCCGGCGGCGGTTGCTCCGGTGCTCGTGGGCTCTGGGCTGGCGTGGAGGGACGGGCATTTTGACGGGCGGGCGGCGGGGCTTTGCCTCGGTTTCGCACTGTTGGTTCAAATCGGCACAAACTTCGCCAACGACTACTATGATTTCATCAAGGGCGCCGACACGGCTGCGCGGGTGGGGCCGCGGCGGGCGGTGGCCGCGGGGCTGATTGCGCCTGCCACGATGCACCGGGCGATGTGGGCGGTGTTTGCCGCGGCCTTTGTAGTCGGGCTGGGCCTGATCGGCTGGGGCGGGCCGTGGCTGCTGGCGGTGGGCGTCGCGAGCATCCTCTGCGGCCTGGCTTACACCGGCGGGCCCTGGCCGCTTGGTTACCATGGGCTCGGCGATGTTTTTGTCTTTCTCTTCTTCGGGCTGGTCGCGGTTGGCGCGACCTATTTTGTCCAGGCCGGAGCGCTGTCTGCCGCGGTGATCTTGGCGGCGGTCCCCATCGGACTGCTCACGGCCAATATCCTCGTGGTTAATAATTATCGGGATGCGGAGACGGATGCGGCGGCGGGCAAGCGGACCCTGGTCGTGCGCTTTGGGCGCGGGTTTGCCCGCGGTCAGTTCGGTTTCTCGCTGGCCGTGGCCATCGTGGTGGTCCCCGGGTTGCTCGCGTGGCGAGACCGCTGCGCGTGGCGTTTGCTGCCACTCCTGCTGGTGCCTTTGGCGTGGAGCCAGTCCCGAAGGTTGCGCCGATTGACCGAACCGGCCGAGCAGATCAGGCTGCTGGGCGACACGGGAAAGCTGCTCGCGCTGTACGCAGTCGCCCTGACGGCCGGCTTGGTGCTGAAGTGCGGCTAGGCGACAGACGGCAAATCCCCGAGGTTCCCAGGCGCAGGATGGCCTTTGCCGCCGTGCAATTCGACGACCCGCCAAGTGACCCGCCTCGATAGCGCGCCAGCTGCCGGCGCGCGATGAATCAGACGTGCGCCAGGACCTTCGCCTTGAGGGCGGCCTTCGGCATCATTCCGACGATCTGCTCGGCGATCTGGCCGCCCTTGAACAGCAGCATCGTGGGGATGGCACGAATGCCGTATTCCACGGCGATCGCATCATTCTCGTCGATGTTCACTTTCGTGATCTTCAACTGGCCGTCGAGTTCGACGGCGAGCTCCTCCAGGATGGGGGCGATGGCCTTGCAGGGCCCGCACCACGGCGCCCAGAAATCAACCAGCACGGGAGTGCTGGCCGAAGTAATGGCAGCTTTGAAGGTATCAGTGGTCAGGTTGTCGATTTTGGCGGACATGAAGATAACGGTTACCGATCAAGAAAACCCGGAAACGGCCAAGATGCAAACCGCGAGCCCGCTTAAGACACTCAACGCGGCGTGGAGCGATGAACAATCTCGGCCAACTCGACCGGCTCGACCTGGTGCAGTTTCTTGCCCCGGGTTTTGAGCTCCTCGAAGGTCTTGATCACGGTCTCGGTCATTCGGCCATGCGTTTCCTCCGAGCCACCCACGATGGCAAACTGCTCGCCGGTCGTGATGCGCTTGTGACCGTCCGCGTTGTCCAGGCCCAGACCGATCAGGCCGGCGGCCCGGGCGGAAGGTTTCTTCTTTTTGCTCACGCGGTCACCGTGCTTGGGATTGCCGGGGTTTCAAGTGGGATTTCCGGCTCGACCGCGTCGCACGCAATGTCGGCGAAGGCCTCGTCCTGGCGCAGCCGCAGGCGCTTCAGCCGGGTGAGTTCGAGGACGGCGAGGAACGTGGCGACGAGCTTGCGCAGCGAGACCTTGCCCGGGAACAGCTCGGAAAAGAGGAAGGTCTTCTGGGTGCGCGTGCGTTCCAGCAGGTATTCCATCTGGTCGGCGACGGTCACCTGTTCGTCGTGAATTTCCCCGACCACGAGTTTTTCAGCGAGGCGCCGCAGCACGATGTTGAAGGCGTTCCAGAGTTCGATGCGGTCGACCTGCTTCAGCGGACGGTCAAGCGGGTCGCCCGACAGCGCCGACACGTAGCGCTCCATGAGGTCCTGGCGCTGCGTGGCGAGCTCGCCGAGCTGCGCGGCAGCCTCCTTGAATTTTTTGTACTGCAGCAACTGGTGGACGAGTTCCCAGCGGGGATCGAGTTCCTCGTCCTCGGCGTTCGGGTCGACCGCATGCTGGCCCTTGGGCAGCAGCATGCGGCTCTTGATCTCCATCAGGGTGGCCGCCATCACGAAAAACTCGCCGGCCAGGTCCAGGTCGAGCTGCTGCATGGCATGGAGGGCGTCGATGTACTGGCGCGTCACCGACTCGATCGGGATGTCGTAGATATCCAGCTCGTTCTTGCGAATCAGGAAGAGCAGGAGATCGAGCGGGCCTTCAAAGACCTGCAGCTTGATGCGATATTCGGAGTCGGGGACCACGGGGCGATGGTTGCGGCGGGGCGGGGGGCGGCAAGGGAAAATCAGCGGCGACGCAGCGCGGCCACGAAGAAGCCGTCCGTGTCGTGGCGTGCCGGCAGGATGGTCAGGCCGGCGGCCCCCGCTTCGAAACCGAAGGTCTGCGCGGCCGGTTCGGGCGTGAAGTCGCGATGGGCGGCAAGAAACGCCGCAACGACATCCTCGTTTTCCACGTGGCTCAGCGAGCAGGTGGCATAGACGAGGCGGCCGCCGGGTTGGACGCACGAGGCGAAGCGGTCGAGCAAGGTCTGCTGCAGCCGGGCGCGTTCCGCGACGAGCTCGGGCGTGGTCGTCCATTTCAAATGCGGCGAGCGCCGCCAGGTCCCGGAGCCGCTGCAGGGCGCATCCACGAGCACGCCGGCATACCGGCCGGCGGCAGGTTGCGCGGTGATGCGGATATTCTCCAGCCCGGCGCGCTCGGCGCGCTCGAGCAATTCGTCCAGGGCGGCCGGACGGGTGTCATGCGCCTCCACCGTGCCGGCCGGCCCGACCTTCTGGCTGAGCTGCAGCGTCTTGCCGCCGGCGCCGGCACAGGCGTCGAGCCAGCGTTCGCCGGGCGTGATACGGAGGGTTTCCAGCACCATTTGCGAGCCGAGGTCCTGCACCTCGATGCGGCCTTCAGCATAGGCGCCAGTCCTGGTCACGTCGGCTTCGTCGAGGACGCGCCAGGCGGATCCCAGCGCCGGGGCGGGCTGCGTACGCCAGTCGAGCCCGGAAAACTCGCGGGAGACCGCGGCGGGATCCGCGGTTTGCAGCCGCAGCCACAGGGGGGCGCGGGCCAGCTGGGCCTCCAGTTCCCGTGGGGAGAAAACAGCCGGACAGTGGTCGCGGAACCACGCGGGCAGGAGATCGGTGGCGTTCGCCTGCAGGAATTCGGCGCGGGCCGCGAGGGACGGCAGGCCGGGCCAGTCGCCGCAGGTGCCGGCGCGGTAGGCCCGGGTATCCCGGGTTTCCGCCGCCAGCCATGCGGCCACCTTGAGGGCGCGGGCCGGATCGCGGTCGAGGCCGGGTTCGATCCAGGGCAGATAGCGGAGCGTGGTGTAGATGAGCTCCCGGTACAGGCGCCGGTCGCGCGAGCCGAAACTGCGCTCGCCGCCGAGCATCCGCTGGATCCGGACGGGCAGTGCCAGCTCCTCGTGCCACCGAGGGCGCAATCGGCCGAGCAGGCGGAGGAACACCTGCTGCTGGCTGCTGACAACGCTCATGGGAGTGGAACCAGGCCGGGGAGCGTCTGCAAGGTGCGCGGGATTCCGCTCAGAACGCCAGGACGTTGAGCCGGACGTTGAAGCCAAAGCCGCTTTCGCGCCGCGGGCCGTTGTAGATGGTGATGTCGTATTCCGCGACCCACAGGTGCGAGATTTTCTGGCGGACACCGTAGGTCTGCTCGTTGAAGCGATGCATGACGGCATCGTACTGGAGGCGCGTGACGGCCTCATAAGCCTCGTTGATCCGGACCTGTCCGTCCAGGTTGTAGGAATCGAGGGGTTGCCCGACCAGCGGCTGCAGCACGAGTGGCGGCTGCTGGCGCAGGTAATTGCTCGAGAACCGTACGGACCACTGGTCGCCGTCGTGCACCGTGACGCCGGTGTTGAACTCCTGGAGCGTCATGGTCTGGGGCGTGAAACTATGGAAGGCGTCGAACTGCAGCCAGCGGGCGGGCATGAGCGCCAACTGGGACTGGATGACGGAAACGCCGCGCTCGCCCGGCTGGCGCGTGAACCGGAAATCGTTGGCCACGTTGAAGACGAGCAGGTCGCGCGAGCCGTAGCCGGCATCCCGGGTCTGGAGCGTGTTGTCGAGCTCGAGACGGAGGGTGTTCGTGGCGGTGAGCTGGTCGAGGTTGCGGACGTCGCCCAGGCCGAGGGGCGGCAGGTAGGTGCTGAAGGTCTGCTGGTCGATCGGCGGAATATAGGCCTGTCCCTTGTCGGCCTCGGGGATGTAGCGGTAGGAGATGCGCGGGGTGAACAGGTGGCGGAGGCCGTCGATTTTCCACGCCTCGTTCTTGTAGTCGTAGACCGCGCTGCTGCGCAGATCGGAGTCGAACCCGACCTCGCCCAGCAGCCGGGTGTAGGTGCTGCGGCCATCGAGCGCGTTGCTGTAATAGGTCAGCCGTCCGCCAGCCACCGGGGTGAAGCTGAACCAGTCCTGTGGCGCGAAGGTGCGGCTCAGCGCATAGTAGGCATCGAGGCGGTTGGTGCTCAGGTCGGGCCCGGTGCCACCGGGCGGATCGTCGCGCAGCACGGCCAGGCTCGCGTTGAACCGTTCGTAAACGCCATTGCCGAGCGCGAGGGGCAGCAGGTCGAAGCGCAGTTCCGGCAGGCGCTGCTGGACGGACTCGAAGTTGTTGGGCTCAAACCGGGCGAAGAGGGAGACGAAGTAATTGTTTCCGGTGTAGACTGACTCCAAGAAAGTGTCCGGCTGCTGCACGGGGAAAAAATCATCCGGCCGGAAATCCCGCAGGATCTCGGAATCCTTCCAGTAATTGAGCACACCGGTGACCGTGAGGTCCGGCGTGACCTGCTGCTGGTGCACCCATTCCACAAAGCCGCGGTTCTCCGGGACCGGTCGGCCCAGCAAATCGGTCAGGCGGTCGCCGTGATCATCGATGAATCCCGAGCTGAAATGGCCGGTATAGTCACCATCGCCAGTCGCACCCTGGTAGCTGCCGGAAGGACCGAACATCACCCCGCGTTTGGTATAGATGCCGAGGTCGCCACCCAGTTTGACGCCATCGGCCACCGGCAGATGCATGCCGGCCTCGACGAAGGCTCCGAGTGAGGAGCGGTAACCGCCGGTGAGTGAGACGTAGGAAATGAGGGGTTCCTTGAGGTTCTGTTGGAACAAGCCGAGGATGACCGGGCGCACCTCGCCCACACCCAGGTTCGCGCCTTCCGCGCGCAGCTTCTGTCCGGGTGTGTAGAAGATCCGGGCCGCATGCAGGGTGGGGATGAAGGGACCGGGCTCCTGCACCGTGACCCGGGCATCGTTGACCGTGAGCGTGACCTTGTCACCCGTCGCGCTCGTCCCGGTGACGTAGAGCGGATATTCGCCCATGCGCACGTTCTCGACCGCGTAGGTGCCGTCATCGAGGTGATAGGTGATGACATCGGCCAGCAGGCGGCGCGCGCCCTTGGTGAGGGTGGCATGGCCGTGAAACACCACGATGCGAGTGACGGGATTGTAGCGCCAGTCATCCGCCGTGATGAGGGTGTCGCCGTAGGTCAGCTCGGCATTGCCGACGCCGACGGCCTCCTTCGTGCGGTCGTCGTACGACGATTCCTGGCTGGAGAAGACCGGCTGGGGGGCGTCCGCGGCCCGGCCCGGGGGCAGGCAGAGCAGCAGGGCGGGCAGCAGCGGGAGGAACGAACGGCGGGTCACGATTCGCAGCAAAGGCGGCGCGGTGCAGGCAAGCAAGCCTCGGTGTCATTGTGTGGCTTATCCCCATTTTTGGCTTTTGCATCGGCACGGCGCTCCCCATGTTTCGCGCGCCGCCATGGCTAAACGCAAAGACCGCCGCTCCACAGCACTCCGGGAAATGAGCCGGCTCGGCACGGACATCCGTGAACTGGGCAAGGCGCTGGGCCGCGTGATCGTGCGGATCGAGGGACAGGAGACCTATGAGACGGTCGAGTTGCTCCGCCGCCTGGCCAAGGCGCGGCGCACGGGTGAGGCGGGGGCTGAGCGGCAGCTGAGCGAGGCTGTCAGCCGGCTGACCCCGGCGGCGGCACTCAGCCAGGCCATGGCCTTTACGCTTTACTTCGAACTCGTCAATCTGGCCGAGGAGAATTTCCGCGTGGCGCTGCTGCGCCGCCGACGGGCCCTCAACTTCATGGATGCGGACCAGGTCGGCCCGATGCGCGAGACCATCGAGGCGGCCGTGCTGGAGCTGAAGCAGCGCGGGGTGACGGCGGCGGCGATGCAGGCCCTGGTGGACCGGCTGGCAATCGAGCTGGTGTTCACCGCGCATCCCACCGAGTCCAAGCGCCGCACGCTGCTCACGAAGCTGCAGCGGCTCGGCCAGGTCCTCCGCGACCGCGCGCAGCCCGAGCTGACCGCCGACATTTCCCTGCTGGAGCCGGACTGCGTCGAGCGGGAGATCGCCTCGCTCTGGCTGACGGATCGCAGCCGCACCTCCCGGCCCGAGGTAACGGACGAGGCCCGGACGGGCCTGTGGTATTTTGACTCCACGCTTTACGCCACGCTGCCGCGGCTGCAGGCCGACATGGAGCGCGCGCTGGCCAGGCATTACCCCGGTGTGCGGCCGCCGCACCGGTGGCTGTCGTTTGGCTCGTGGATCGGCGGGGACCGCGATGGCAACCCGAACGTCACTGCGCCCGTGAGCGCCGAGGTGCTGCTGCTCCACCGCCGGCTGGCGTTGGAGAAGCTCCGGCTCGCGGCGCGCGATCTGTCGCGCACCCTGAGCGTGAGCGACCGCCGGGACTCGGTGGTGCCGGCGCTGAAAAAGGAGCTGAGTGACAACCTGCACCTTTCGGTGCACCTGGAGGAACTCAGCAAGCGGTACCCGCACGAGCCGTACCGGCTGCTCCTCGGCGTGCTGCGTGAGCGCCTGACCCAGGCGGTGGGGGAGGTCCGGGACGGCAGCCTGCTCACGGCGGACGCTCTGGTGGGGGCCTGCCTGGACCGCCGCACGGTGGAGGAGACGCTGGAGACGATCCGGGCCAGCCTGGCGGCGGGCCGGGGCGCGATGCTGACCGGTGGCGAGCTGCGCACGATGACCGATCAGCTGGAGATTTTCGGCCTGCACACGGCGCGGCTGGACCTGCGGCAGCATTCCTCGCTGCACGAAGCCGCGGTGGCCGAGTTGCTTGGCCAGCCCTTTTATCCTCGGCTGGAAGAACCGGAGAAGATCAAGCTGCTGCTGACCGCCCTGGCCGGGGCCACGCCCCTCGGCTCCAAGGCGCTGGAGAAGCTCTCGCCGGCGACGCATCATGTCCTCGACCCGCTGACCCTGGTGACGCGAGCCACCGCGGTCCTGGGCCCGGCGGCGCTGGGCATCTATATCATCAGCATGACCGACGGTGTGTCGGATGTGCTGGAAGTGGAACTGCTCCAGAAGCTCACCGGCGCCGCCCTGCCCGTGGCGCCGCTCTTCGAGACGCTGAACGACCTCGAGCGGGCGCCAGCGATCCTCACCGCGCTGTTCACACTGCCCAACCGCGCCGCCCCGGCGCACCAGCACGTGATGCTGGGGTACTCGGACTCGAACAAGGACTGCGGCTATCTCACGGCCAACTGGGCGCTGTACCAGGCGCAGGCGGCGATCGCGCGCGTGGGTGCGGAGCACCGCGTGAAGCTGACCCTGTTTCACGGCCGCGGCGGCAGTATCGCCCGCGGCGGCGGGCCGGCCGCCAAGGCGATTCTCGCCCAGCCGGCCGGCCTGCGGGATGGCGGCATCCGGGTGACCGAGCAGGGCGAGGTGCTGTCAACGCGGTACCACGATCCGGACCTTGCGCACCGCATTCTGGAGCAGATGACCTACGGCGTGATGCTCGGGACGCACGCGGCGGAGTCCGAATCAACGGTGCCGGCCGAGTGGCGGGAGGCGATGGCGGCGATGAGTGCGGCGGGGTTTGCGGCCTACAAGGCGCTGGTGCACGACGATCCCGAGTTCCTGGTGTTCTGGCGGCAGGCGACGCCGATCGACGAGATCAGCAACCTGAAGTTCGGTTCACGGCCGACGTACCGGCGCGCGACGCAAAGCGTGGCGGACCTGCGGGCGATTCCGTGGGTTTTCTCCTGGATGCAGAGCCGGTTCAACTTTCCCGGCTGGTTCGGCCTCGGGAGTGCGCTCGCGGCGGTCCTGAAGGGCGGGCCGAAGGGGCGCCGCCTGCTGCGCGAGATGCACGCCGGCTGGCCGTTTTTCCAGACACTGATCGACAACGCCCAGCTGACCATGCGCAAGGCAGACATGGGGATCGCCGGCCTCTATGCGGACCTGGTCGTGGAGCCGAAAATCCGCCGCCGCATCGGCGGGCTGCTCACGGCGGAGTTTGAGCGCACCGAGTCGGCGATCCTCGACGTCACCGGTCAGCGCCAGCTGCTCGCAGGCGAGCCGGTGCTGCTGCGGTCGGTCCAGCTGCGCAATCCCTACATCGATCCGCTGAACTACATCCAGGTGGACATGCTGCGGCGCCTGCGGACGGAAAAGCTCCTGTCCGTGGCCGAGGCCGACGAGGTGCGCGCGGTGATCGAGCTCACCATCAACGGCATCAGCGGCGGCCTGAAAAATACGGGCTAGACCGGCACGGGAGCGTAGGCCACGGTGAGGGCAACCCCGAACTGCTTGCCCCTTTCCCCGACTGACTTTCAGGCCCTGCTGCAGGCCCGCCATGCTTCACCGCACTCGTTGCTGGGCATGCATCCGCACAAGCAGGGCCGTAGCAAAGGGGTGGTGGTCAGGGCCCTGCTGCGGGACGCGGGCGAATGCAGCGTGGTGGAGGTCGGGGGCAAGGGTGATTGGCCGATGACCCGGCTGGCTCCCGAGGGGCTCTTCGAGGTTTTCATACCGAAGCGGCCCGCGGTATTTCGCTACCAGCTGCGGACCACGCGCCCGGGCGGCGAGGTCCGGCAGTTTTTCGACCCGTATGCCTTTCTCCCGACGCTGGGGGAGCAGGACCTGTACCTCTTCAACGAGGGGAACGAACACCGGATTTATGAGAAGCTCGGCGCGCACCTGCGGGTGATCGACGGGGTGCCCGGGGTGTCGTTTGCCGTGTGGGCGCCGGCTGCGACGCAGGTTTCGGTGACGGGCAACTTCAACCACTGGGACACCCGCTATCACAGCATGCGTTCGCTCGGCGCCTCCGGCGTCTGGGAGCTGTTTATCCCGGGACTGGGCGAGGGCGAGGTGTACAAGTACGCCGTGCGCGACCGGGCGGGGCAGGTGCGGCTCAAGAGCGACCCGTATGGCACGTATTTCGAGGCGCCGCCGAACAATGCCTCGGTCGTTTGCGACACGACCCGGTTTGACTGGAATGACAGCGCGTGGATGGAACAGCGCCGCGCCGGGGCCGGCAGCATCGACCGGCCGGTGTCGATTTACGAAGTCCACCTGGGCTCGTGGCGGCGAAAGCCGGAGGATGCGAACCGCCCGCTGAGCTACCGCGAGCTGGCGCCCCAGCTGGCCGACTACGTGGGCGAGATGGGCTTCACGCACGTGGAGTTCATGCCGCTGGCCGAGTTCCCGTTCGACGGTTCCTGGGGTTATCAGGTCACCGGGTTCTACGCTCCCACGCACCGCTTCGGGCGGCCGGAGGATTTTGCCTGGCTGGTCGATCACCTGCACCAGCGCGGCATCGGGGTGATCATGGACTGGGTGCCGGCGCATTTCCCACGCGACAGCTTCGCCCTGGCGGAGTTCGACGGGACGCATCTCTACGAGCATGCCGACCCGCGCCTCGGGGCGCACATGGACTGGGGCACGCTGATCTTCAATTACGGCCGCAACGAGGTGCGCTGCTTCCTCGTGGCGAATGCCCTGGCGTGGCTGGAGCGCTATCACATCGACGGCCTGCGGGTGGATGCGGTCGCCTCGATGCTCTACCTCGATTACTCGCGGAAGGAAGGCGAGTGGATCCCGAACCGCCACGGGGGCCGCGAGAACCTCGAGGCCATCGATTTCCTCCGGCAGGTGACCGGGCTGGTGCACCATTATCATCCCGGGGCGCTGATGATCGCGGAGGAAAGCACCTCGTTCCCGGGCGTTACGAAACCGGCGGCGGACGGCGGCCTGGGCTTCGACTACAAGTGGAACATGGGCTGGATGCACGACACGCTGCGGTATTTCAGCAAGGAGCCGATCTACCGGCAATGGCACCAGAGCGACCTGACCTTCGGCATGCTCTACCAGTACGCGGAGAATTTCGTGAGCGTGTTTTCCCACGACGAGGTGGTGCACGGCAAGGCCTCGCTGCTCTTCAAGATGGGGGTGTGGCACATCGCCGAGAAGGCGGCCAATCTCCGGGCCCTCTATGCGCACATGTGGATGTACCCCGGGAAGAAGCTGCTCTTCATGGGCGGCGAGTTTGGCCAGTCCCGGGAGTGGAACCATGACGCGAGCCTCGACTGGCACCTCTGCCAGTATCCGGACCACGAGGGCGTGCGGCTGCTGGTGCGCGACCTGAACCGGCTCTACACGGCCGAGCCGGTGCTGGGCCGGGCCGATTTCAACCCGCAGGGTTTCCGCTGGATCTCCTGCCACGATGCGGGCGCGGGCCTGATCGCGTACCTGCGCAGCGATGCGGCGGAGCAGGTGTTTTTCGCCGTGGTCGGCCATTTCACCGGCGCCACGCGCACCTGCCGCATCGGCGTGCCGCGGCGCGGCCGGTGGACCGAGGTGATTAACAGCAATAGCCAGTACTACGCTGGCAGCGGCCTGGGCAACGAGGGCGGACGGGAGACTGAGGACGTGGCCAGCGACGGCCACAGCCAGTCGATCAATGTCACGCTCTCGCCGTTCAATACGGTCGTGTTCAAGTGGCAGGCGTGAGCAAGGGAGATAGCCTGCGGTGGCGGCCGCAGCTTCGTACCCCTCAGGCTGCGGTTTCGCTCAGGATGACAGCTTGAATCAAGAGAGACGACGCGGCCGGGTTCAAACCGGCCGCAGCAGGCGGAAGACCTTCATCTTGCCGCGATTCTTGAGGTCGATGTGGCCGCGCGGCTCCACCACGAAATGGTCCTTGAGCAACTCCGCGGTGATTTCGGAGACCTGGGGCACGTTCGGCTCGCCGTGCGACTCGAGCCGGCTGGCGATGTTGACCGTGTCGCCCCAGAGATCGTAGGCAAACTTCGTGGACCCGATGATGCCGGCGACGACCGGCCCGGTGTGCAGCCCGATGCGGATCTGCCACTGGAACTGGTGACGCAGGTTGAACCGGTGGATGGCGGCGAGCATCTCGAACGCCATCCGGGCGCAGCGCAGCGCATGGTCGGCCAGCGGGAGCGGTACGCCGCCCACCACCATGTAGGCGTCGCCGATGGTCTTGATCTTCTCGAGTCCGGCCTGCTCGCTCATCTGGTCGAATTCGGAGAAAATCTCGTTGAGCAGGCTGACGGTACGCGCGGGCGTGAAGCTGGCCGCGATCCGGGTGAATCCGACGATGTCGGCGAACATGACGGTGGCCTCGGGCACGGCGTCGACGATCGTCTGCTCGCCGGCCTTGAGCCGCTCGCCGATGGCCTTGGGCAGCACGTTGAGCAGGAGCCGCTCGGATTTGGCGCGCTCGGACTGGATCTCCGCGAGGTAGGCCCGCTCCTGGTCGCGCAGCCGCTTCTTGTCGAGCGAGGCGCCCATGCGGGCCCGCAGGATGACCGGGTTGAACGGCTTGGGGACATAGTCCTCCGCGCCGGCCTCGATGCAGCGGACGGTGCTCGCCACCTCGTCCAGAGCGGTGAGCATCACGACGGGAATGTGCTTCAGCTTCCGGTCCGCCTTCAGCCGGTCGAGGGTTTCAAAGCCGTCCATCACCGGCATCATGATGTCGAGCAGCACGAGGTCGAAGGACTCGCGGGCCATCAGCTCCAGCGCCTTCTGGCCGTTTTCCACCCCGGCGGTGCTGAAGCCCATGCGCGCCAGGCGGCGCAGGAGCATCTCGCGGTTCAGCGGCTCGTCATCGACGACGAGGATGCGGCCCCAGGCCGTGATCATCGGGGCGGGAGGCGTCGCGGCGTTGCTGGACGCGAACGGCGCGACGGTGGCCGTGGAGGCGGAGGGAGGCGGGGCGAAGGTGTAGCGGGTGGCGAAGGCGTCCGCCTCGAGCAGCTTGCGGAGGTTGGAGGTCGCCTGGTCGATCTTTCCGAGGTCGGCCATGATGTCATTGCGCCCCAGCACGCGGGCCGCTTCCTCGCAGAGGTCGCGGTAGCCGACGAACGCATTGAGCGGTCCAAGCATGGCGCGGCGGAGGCCGACGAGGTCGATCTTGCCCGCCTCCACCTTCCACTGGGCGAGCGACTCGTTGAGAATGGTCAGGAGCTCGCCGCCCGAGCCGCACAGCCGCTGGAGGTCGTCCAGCAGCTCCGCCGGGCCGCTCTCGGTGACGTTCTCGATCAGCATCTCGCTGTAGCCGATCATCTGGTTGAGCGGCGTGCGCAGGTCATGGCGCAGGTGCTTGATCGCCTCGGTGGACCCGGGCGTGCCCGCGGGCTCGGCCGGTTGATCCCGTTCCGCCGGAGGCCGCGAATCTGGGGTGGGCTGGCTCACGCCGTGGGTTTGCCGCCCAGCAGGGTTTCCATCTTGGCGAGGAGGCTGGTGAGGTCGACGGGTTTGGTCTCGAACTCGTTGCAGCCGGCGGCGAGCGCCTTCTCCCGGTCCTCGGCCATGGCGTGGGCCGTGAGGGCGATGATGGGAATGGCGGCGGTGGCGGCGTCAGCCTTGAGGCGACGGCTGGCCTCCCAGCCGTCGAGTCCCGGCAGGCTCATGTCCATCAGCACCAGGTCGGGCTTTTCCTTCTGGGTCATCTCGACGGCCAGCAGGCCGTCGATCGCGAGCAGCACTTCGTAGCCGCGCTTCTGGAGGCGGCGGGCCAGCATGTCGCGGTTCATTTCATTGTCTTCGACGAGAAGTATCTTGTTCATGGCGGGAGCAAATGGCTAGGAAGCGGCGGGACGGGAGGGGGAAGCCGCGGGGGCGGTGCCCTGGCGGCGGACAAATTCACTGACGGAGTTGCGTACCTCGTTGAGCAGCTCGGAAGTGGTATAGCGTCCCTTCTGCAGGACGCGCTCGGCCTGTTGCTGCAGGAGCCGGCGGACTTCGCCGGTCAGATCGAGGGAAGTGACCACCACGACCGGGATGTCCCGCCACGTGGCGCTGGAGCGCATTTCCCGCAGCACGGCGAATCCGTCAACCTCCGGCATCAGCAAATCGAGCAAAACGAGGGAAGGGGTAAAGGTCTTCAGAAGCTCGAGGGCCTTCCGGCCGTTCTCTGCGGGGATGGCCATCCAGCCCTCCCGCTCCACGAGGCGCACGATCATGTCCCGGGTCGGCGGGTCATCCTCGACGACGAGAATCGAGGTTTCCTGCCGCGGGACACTGTGCTTGGCCAGGATCGGCAATAGCTTGGCTCCGTCGAGGGGTTTGCTGAGGAAATCGGCGGCGCCGAGCGCCTTGCCGGCCGTCTTCGCGTCGTCAACCATGGTCAGCAGGATGACGGGCGTTGTGGCGAGCTGGGGCTCGGACTTGAACTGCGCCAGCAGATTCCAGCCGTCGAGCTCGGTCTTGAAGGTGTCGAGGATGATGACGTCCGGCTTGAAATCCTTGGCGCGCGCCAAGGCCTCGCGGTCGCTGGGGATACCCTTGATGGTATAGCCTTCCTTCGGGAGGAGGGGTGCGAGCGCCTCATGCACCGACGGGTCGTCGGCGATCACCAGCACGCGGGCGGACGTGGCGGCCTGAACCGGCACGGCGACCGCAGGCGGGGGAACCGGGAGGGCCGCCGGCTTCGACTCGGCCAGTTCCTCGAGCGGCATGGCAACGGGTTTCGGAGGCGTGACCAGGGCCGGGATGCGCGCGGTGAAGACGGAGCCTTCGCCCGGCGTGCTTTCCACGGTGACATCGCCGCCCATCAGGCGGGCAAACTGGCGGGAAATCGCGAGCCCGAGTCCCGTGCCGCCGTACCGGGCGGTGGTGGAGGAGTCGGCCTGCGCGAAGCTCTGGAAGAGGCGGCCCATCTGCTCGGGCGTCATGCCAATGCCGGTGTCGACCACCTCGATGACGATGGAGTCGCCGCGGGCGCCCAGTTCCCGGCGGGCGCGCAGGGTGACCTGGCCGGCCGTAGTGAACTTCGACGCGTTGCTGAGCAGGTTGAGCAGCACCTGGCGCAGCTTGGTCGCGTCGGCATGCATCACGCCGATGTGCTCGGGGCATTCGACGACGAGCCGGTTGTTCTTTTTCTCGATGAGCGGGGCGACGGTGGTGGCCGCCTCGCGGACCAGCGTGCCGACGTCGAAGGTCTCGAGGAACAGGTCCATCTTGCCGGCCTCGATTTTGGACAGGTCGAGGACGTCGTTGATGAGCCCGAGGAGGTGGCGGGCGGCGCTGAGAATTTTGCCGAGGTCGTCGATGGCGCTCTTGTTGCGGGAGTCGGTGGCGTCCTCCAGCAGGATTTCGGAGTAGCCGATGATGGCGTTCATCGGAGTCCGGAGCTCGTGGCTCATCTTGGCGAGGAAGCTGCTCTTGGCCTGGTTGGCCTCCTTGGCGGTGAGCATCATCTTTTCCAGCTCCACCGTGCGGTCCTTCACCTTCTGTTCGAGGGTGCGGTTGACCTCCTCGAGGACGCTGTTGATTTCGGCGAGGCGCTGGCGAGCCGTTTCGGCGTTGTCCCGGGCCACCAGCAGGTCGGCGTCACGCTGCTGGATGGCTGCGAGCATCGAGTTGAACGCATCCACCAGCATGCCGGTCTCGCCGCCGGCCTTGCTGTCCACGCGCACATTGTAGTCGCCCTCGCCCGCCACCTTGCGCGCGGCGATCGCCAGGCGGGTGATGGGGTCGGAGATGCCGCGCTGCATGTAGCGCGAGGCCAGCAGGGCGAACAGCATGGAGAGCAGGAAAAGGATCGCCATGGCCCGGACGGGTTCCTCGAGGCGTTCCTGGGCGAGTCCGCCAAACTGACCCTTGAGGTACAGCGTGCCGAGCTTCTGGCCCTCATAGCTCAGCTGCCGGAAGATAGTCACATTGCCCGCGGAGAAATTGAGCCGGGTGCCCTTGGCGAAGGGAATGTATTCGACGGCTCCCGGGCGTACGAATTTTGCCAGGAGCTTGTTGTCGGCGGAATAGACGGCGGCCGCGACAATGGTCGGGTCCGACTCGAGGGTGCTCAGCGGAAAGTCCGTGGCCTTCGGGTCATGCGACAGGATGGCGATCGTGTTTTGGACCAGCAGGCGCTGGTTGGTCTCCATCCGGTCCTGGAAGCTCTGCTTGATCTTGAACCACTCGACGACGATGTAGCTGCCGAAGGCCGTGAGCAGGTGACGTGATTCCGCCGATTCGAGCCGCTTGAAGAGTCGGTCTGGGCCAACATAAAGGACCCAGACCATGAAAGGTAAACGCTACAGTACAGAGGAGAAAGTCCGCATCCTTCGGGAAGCGGA
>Ga0164296_1000943_pt1 | contig 32551 bp, 26 predicted proteins | sample GEODES057metaG_FD_113533 | JGI IMG/M metagenome (GOLD analysis project Ga0164296, IMG submission 113533) | Dystrophic lake water microbial communities from Trout Bog Lake, Wisconsin, USA - GEODES057 metaG | ecosystem: Environmental > Aquatic > Freshwater > Lake | place: USA: Trout Bog Lake...
AGGAGCAGTAACTGGAGGAGCTACAACTGGAGGAGCAATAACTGGAGGAGCAGTAACTGGAGGAGCAGTAACTGGAGGAGCCACAACTGGAGGAGCCACAACTGGAGGAGCTACAACTGGAGGAGCTACAACTGGAGGAGCCACAACTGGAGGAGCAATAACTGGAGGAGCAGTAACTGGAGGAGCCACAACTGGAGGAGCAGTAACTGGAGGAGCAGTTTTACCAGCAACATTACGATCAGCACCATTATATAATATTAATGGTATTCCACAACAAGCAGGTTTACAAGCATTACCAAAAATACCACAAAGAAATTGTAATATTTATTATACAAATAATACTGATTTATGTGATGAAGGTCTTTACAATAGAACATTAAGTCAAAATAAAGACTATAGATCAAAATTAATGAAAAAGATAAATAGAACAAATTATGATGAAACTTTAATTGAAAAATTAAATATTGTTATTGCCGATCAAGAACATGGAAATATTGATCAATGCAAAGTATCTTTTGATGAATGGATGGAACCAGCTTATAATTTAGAAGATAATACACCAATACCTCTTAAAAATGCAGTTAATAAAAGTTTAAATAGCTTAGGAGATTTAAGTACATGGGCTAAATGCTATAAAAAAGCTGCAGGAAGTGCAGATCCAAATGTTATAGCTAATGATTTCATAAAATCTTCTCAATTAGGGGGTGATGTATCAAATTATACAGTAGTTAATTCACCATTCAATGATTCAAATACATATGCTGGATTATCATTTAATACATTTAATTTTACAAATAAATGTTTAAATACAAATACTTATAAAACAGCAGATGTTCCAGATTGTATTTTAGCTTTTATAATAGAGGATAATAGACTCCGATCAATTGTTCCAGCGAAATTCAATAAAGAAAGAGGACAATACAGAGCATTACCCGATTCAGATGCACTTATTGTTCTTCAAAAAATGATGAGAACAGTTAATTATAATAATAATATGTATTTAGTTTCAAAAGCATTCAATGCAATGAATTATGTATTTGAATATGATTCATGTGGTAGAGTTAAATCAGTAATATCTAAGAAACCTTTTACACTTGAATTAAATGTCGATATTAATGATTATAATCTTTTATATGTATTTGATGATGATTTTGAACATAAAACGTATGAAAGTATAATAAATCATAGAGACAGAGTTAAAAATAATAGACAAAAATTTGATAAATATAATAGAATACTAGATAATTTAAATAATGAAATACAAAGTAAGACAACAAATATATTAAATCAATTATATGATCGTATGATAGATGATGTGATAAGTGATACTGATACTATAAGTATGTATGATCAAACAATATATAGTATAAATCCAACGGCTCCACAAAATACATCAATATTTTACGCATATACTTATAATTTTTTGCAAGATGTTGAAGAAAATGATAGTTATAATTATGATGATGATAGTATTGAACAATTTAAAAACAAATCATCAGAAGATATTCATTTAGTGGACGCTGAATTGGACATAACAAATAGTAATTTAAAAAAAAATACTCCTTTGAAGGTGATTAGATCAGTTGTTCAATATAGTATATCTTTATATATAAAAATAGATGGTGTATCAGATGCATGGAGAAATATATTTTATCATGGAAATGGTCAAGCTGATAATACGATGAGTGGAGCAGTTCCATCATTATCAATAAAACCGAATACATCAGTTTTATATTTCAGACATCCAAGTGTAAATAATCCAAATAATGGTTGTGATTTGCGAATGGTAATAGCAGATGTTGGAAAATGGTTTCATTTCTCAATAGTTGTAAATGATAATTTAATATCATTATATTACAATGGTGTATTAGTACAAAGAAGTACTGATTCATCAAATGTAACGAATGGTACATTTGATAAATTTGTATGGCCAGATTCACTTTCTGGTTTAGATTTTTATATTAATTATTATAATTATAAATATAATGTAATTTCCAAATCTAATACAGGATCAATTAAGATTAAAGATTTGATATGGTATAATAGAATATTAAATGAAAAAGAGATACGAAAGATGGGAAGTAATATTAATAAATTGAATAATGTTGAAAGAAGTCAATTATCATATGATTCGATGTATTCTATGATAACACCTTTTACATTTACAGCTGCATCAACAACTGGACCATTTGGACCAACGTATGATACAGCAATACAATTTTATAATTTAAATTATACAAATAATTACGCACAATGGATAAATAATACGATGCTTTATAGTGTAAATAATGGAATACAATATTGGACAGTACCAAGAAATGGTTTTTATAATATAATTGCAGCAGGTGCATGTGGTTCAAGTACAACAAATATAACAACAGGTCGAGGTGCAATAATAAGTTCTTATTTTGAATTAAATAAGGGTCAAAAAATAGCACTAGTAATTGGACAATATTCAAATAATGGTGCGGGTGGAGGAACATTTATAATAGATGTAGCAACAGGTGCACCATTATTAATTGCAGGAGGTGGGGGAAGTGGTACAGGATATATAAGTCAAACACAAGATGCAAGTTATACAACAACAGGAAACCCAGGAACATCAAATAATGGAACTGGACAAAATGGTTCAGGAGGTCCAGTAGGATCAGTACCAAATTGCAAAAATGGATCAGGAGGAGGTGGATTTATATCAGATGGTGTAGGAATAAATGGATCACAGGGATTAGGATATTTTTCAACAAATGGACCAATAGGAGGTGTATATAGAGATCCAACAAATCAACAACAGACTTTAATACAAAGAAACGCAGGAGGATTTGGAGGAGGTGCAGGAGGAACAATTGATTCTACAATATATTTTGGTGGAGGAGGGTATTCAGGTGGTGGAGGAGGATCATCATGTGATGGTTATAGAGGTGCAGGTGGCGGTGGTGGAAGCTATGATTCTACAACTGTACAAAATAATAATGCAGGTATACCTTATACAACTGATGGTTATGATGGATATAATAATAAAGATGTAAAAGTTCCATATTTAAATATAGCTACAAATGGAAGTGGATTTGTAACCATTCAAAATATATTCTAAAGAAATTATAATGGTTAAGACTAATTTGATTTTGAAAATAATAGTATTATTATCTATAATACTATTATGTATATTAATAATAAATAATTTGCCAAGTAAGACTACTCAAGAAAATTTTGGTGATGCATTACCAAATGCACAAGATTTGGCAAGTTGTAAAACATTTTTAACTGATATGATTATGAATAAATATTGGGCATTTGATACTACTAATGATACGACTAATTGTGTAGGATTTCCAACAATTGCTTTTACAGCACCATATCAAGTGAATATAGGTAATGCAGGATGGACGGAAAGATCAGGTACAGCAGATGCATTAAGTTATATAATACAACAAATAACACCATTAGTTCAACCAGCACCACAATATACATTATCTTCTGGAATAGATTGTTATAGTTCTGGGTATGATTTAGGATATCAAGGTATAAAGTCAACAACAGAATTAAATGCTGCATGTGATAATAATCGTGCATGTCAAGGATATCGTATAGGTCCAGGTGGCGATGCATGGTTGTTAAGTAAAATTAAAAGTACAGGATCAGCAAATGGAAATAGTTGTTATGTAAAACCAGGATTTAGTGCAGATATAGCACAACCACCTCCACCACCTCCTCCACCACCTCCACCTCCTCCACCTCCTCCACCTTCATATACTAATTTAGTAGGTCAATGGTATTTTACTAATGATAATAGTGAACAAATATTTGTAAATATTACAAAAGATAATATTGTAATAAATCAAAATGGTAGCACTAGTAACTACAAAGTAACTATTAATGCATTAGATGATATATCAACAGATTCATCACAACAAAGATTCTATATGTCAAGTGGAAAACGTAAAGTAGATTACTATTCATTATCTGATGGAACAAAACTAACAACTGATTTATTATCAAAAGATTCATTAAATAGCAATGTTTCATTAACAGGCAAAGCAAATGTGCGTACTAAACCAAAAGGTAGAGAATATGGACCTCGAACAGTAAATTTTAATAAGATAATAACACCTACATTTGTATCATCAGGTGCGCAAACACAAATTAACAGTGGTCAAAATATTAGACAATGTTCTACTTATTATGTACAACCTACACAAATTGATATGTGTAATGGTGCGGATTCTGATTTTAATGGAATTCCTTTATATAGTTTACATATGAGAACATTAAATGATATGTTAGCAAATTCAAATTATACAGCTGAACAAAAAGCAAAAATAAACAGAGTAATATCAGATTTACGTTCAACAAGCAATACTAATAAATTGCCAAATGGAATGTGTAAATTACCAATTTACAGTTGGTCAGAAGCAGCTACAATTGATCAAATTGATACTAATAATGCAGGTACTTTAATATCAAATAATTATAAAGTATTTTATAATACAGATAATTATAAATCATTAGGACCACTTGATAGTTGGGCTTATTGTTTTAAAGCTGATACAGATGGAGCAAAAACTGATAGTACAAATGCTGATAAATATAGTAATGGTGCGATTGTATCAAAAGTTGATTATAATGGTAATGAAAAGATAGGATTTAGTACTTTTAATTTATTAGATAATTCTGATACATCTAAAGGTGCTAATTTAAATGCATATATGTGTAATAAACCGATTGAAGATATAACTTTACCTAGAATGAATATATTTGGTAATTCTGTACCAACATTACCAGATATTGATATATTAGGATTTGAATTAGATACAAATAATATAATCAAGAGTGTACAAGTATATAATTATGATTCATCATCAGGAACATTAACATATTCTAACGATAGTTTAGCATTTTATGCAAATGGACATAATTTATTTCAACAAGGACTTATAGAAGATTTAAATAGTACAGATCCAAATGATGGATTACCAACATTTCAAGATATTGCAAATATGGTAAATAATTCACCAGTCATATCAGGAACAATGAGTAAATTACAAAATCCTAGCCAACGTTTAGCATTTATAGCAAATAATGTAAATATAACAAATTATATGTTCAATTTTGATAATGTTTGTGGAATGCCAAATAAAGTTAGATTTGTAGATGAAAATAATAACTTTTTACAAAATGTATTAAATATGGATTTTGGAATTGATGTTTGTATAGCAGATATTTTACAACCATATATAATACCATATTCTGGTAGTATATCAGATATTCAAAATACTATTACAACTGTTAATAATTTGATTGCAGCTGCTAATCAAGAAATAACATTTTGTACAAATGCTTTACAAAATCCATCAGACTTAAAACAAGGAGTAGATAAATTTGTATTATCACAATCACAATTGAATAGTTTATTAAATGCAGATGATAAAGATATATATCTTTCGAGAATGTCAAATACAACTATTGCAAGACCATCATATTATTCATGCAGTGCACCATCATCTCTAACTAATCCAACACCAAATCCATTAGATTCTACTTCAGGAGATCCAAGTGCATATAATTTATATATAGGATATTTGAATGTACCATCAGCTGGTACATATACATTTAATGTTGGTTCAATATCAACAGGAACTTTAATATTTGGTAATGGAGTTTATGATATTAATGATTTATTAACTGATTATTTTAATGGAAAAACAAGTAGTTATATAGTTGCTTATGATAGTAGTAAATCTCAAACAAGTGTAACATTGAGACAACAAGATTATTTATTTATATTTTTACATAATTCATCTATTGGTGCAACAATATTTGTATCACCACCATTTGACTCATCAGGTAACACATGTTTAGAAAATGCACAAACAAGTGGAACTTTCCAAGATATACCATATAATTATTTCTATAATTCTGGAAATTCATGGAAAGATTATTCATTAAGTATATTTAATTTAAATAATACAATTGATTCATTGAAACAAGTATTAGGTAATTTGAATGGATTTATAGCAGATTATAATACAAAGAATCCCCAAATGGTATCGATTATGTTAAATAATTTAATAGGTACTAAATTGGTAACAAATGTATATCCACCAGTATACATATCAAAAGTATATATTGCAAATGATAATACAACATTTAAAGATATTGTATTTTTTGGAATGAGTTCTTGATCTAAAGATCACCATAAATTGTCATTCTAAGTGATTTTTTATTATTATTTTTCTTAGTTTCATTTTCAAATTGTTCCAGTTTAGGTATTAATAATTTATAAGAATATGAAATAAATTGGCTTAACAAAGCGGTATTGTATGGTGTTTGTATTTTAATGAATTCATCTAAATTATTAAGTATAATAGTTTTAATAATAATGTATGAATAGGCATTTGTTTTTTCATTCCATTCATCTAAATATAATGTATCTTGATGTTTTAATAAATTATTGCTTTGATGGATACCCCATAATAATTCATTTTTATAAAGATCATAAAAAGGGATATATAATTCTTCAGATATGAATAGTAATTGAAATACTTCAGCCCATAGTTCAATAATAGCTTCATTTGGTAAGAAATTAGATTTATCAGATATATCAAATATATCTTTAAGATTTTGAATATTTTCAGAAGACCATTTATCACTTGTATCAAAGAAAGTATGATGTAAAAATTCATGAATAGTTACTTTAGGAAATTCTTCTTCTTTATGAACATAAATATCATTACCATTTGTATATGTAAATCCACCATTAATATTATTAACAGTAATTTCCTGTTTTTGATTAGGAAATAATCTTTTATTGCTTAAAGGAATAATCCAAATATTAAAGATTTTTTGGATACCAAGATGTTTGTATAAAAATTCAATACGTTTGCATAATTTTACGATTCTTAAATTTAAAATAGCATCATTAGAATCATTAACAAGAATAATGGAGAAATGCGTGGATTTAAATTTTAGAATGTAGCTACAATTTTGTAAAAATTTTTCAGAACTTTTGAATTCTTTTAAAGATTCTTGAAGATTATGTTTTGTTTCTGGAATTAAATTTTGTTTTTCAATGATCACTTGATCGTTAAAATCTTCATAAAAACTATGAATAATACGTTGTAAGATATGCAAAGACATCTGCTTACATAATTCATAGAAATAAGAAATTAGATTATGTTAGCTAGTTTCTTTAGAAATTAGATTATGTTAGCTAGTTTCTTTAGAAATTAGATTATGTTAGCTAGTTTCTTTAGAAATTAGATTATGTTAGCTAGTTTCTTTAGAAATTAGATTCTTATACTAATATAATGAAGAGTAGTCTTAAAAAATACAAAGTTATAGGAGAAGGCTCTTACGGATGTGTTGTAAAGCCATCAATACCATGTAATGAAAATGATAAAGTTATAGTAAATAAAAAGAAATCAAAAGAATTAGTTTCAAAAGTTTTTGAAGAAAAAAAGAATTATAAAAAAGAATTAGAATTATCAAAGAAAGCAGCAACAATTGATAATATAGGTAATAATTTGTTATTACCAACAAAAGGATGTTCAATTAAGAATGAAGATTTAGCAAGGATTGAAGATAAATGTGATTTTGATTTTGAAAATGCTGATAATTATTATCAATTAGTGATGCCATATGGTGGTCAAGAAGTTAAAAAATATTTACAAACTCATAAAAGTTCATGCAAAGAATTTTTACAATTTAGTACTAGTTTATTTAAAGGACTTTTATTATTAAAAAACAAAAACTATTGTCATCAAGATATCAAAGTCAATAATGTTTTAATTACACCTCAAAAAAAGATGATTATTATTGATTATAGTTTAATGAAACCTTTTAAAGATATATATAAAGAAAAAAATAATAGAAGACTCTCAAAAGACTATTTTTTACATCCACCAGAGTATAAATTAGTATATTATTTCAATGATGACGTTGAAATGTTTGTAAATGAAGTTATAAATAATCTTAGAAATTTAATAAAAAAATTAAGTAATCGTCATGATTATTTAGATTATTATTCAGAAGAAGAAATTATGACAAATTTGAATGTAATGTATAATAAATATCATAAATTGGCAAAGAATCAAGATGAAATACGTAAAATAATGACAAAATATGCTGATAAAATGGATATATATAGTACTGGTGTATTATTTATGATAAGTCGTGAATTATTAAAAACTAAATGTAATAATAAAGATTATATAAATTTTATAAGAAAAATGATAGAGTTTGATCCAGAATATAGAATAAGTTGCAATGATGCTATAACTGAATGCGAAAAATTGCTTAACAAATGATAGGGTATCTATGAGTGGCGCGGCTAGTCCAATAGAATTAGAAGAAATTCCAAGTCAAGCACCAAGACAATTATCAACTATTATAGTTAAAGAGAAACAATGGAATGATGAAGAACAAAAGTATTTGAATATGTTATGTACAAAATACGATGAGATGGCAGACAAGTACATGGATTTATACAGATACATGCATTCTAAACAAATAAGATATCGCTTACCAGTGATAATATTTTCATCATTATCAGGAATTGCATCTTTTGGAACATCAAGTTTTCCACCATTTATGCAAAGATATGTAAGTATTGGTGTAGGAATAGTAAATGTTGGTATATCAATTATTCAAGCATATGAATCATATATTAAATTAAATGATATAGTTGTAAAATCTTATACAATTTCATGCTCACTTAAAAAATTAAGTGATAGAATACATGTTGAATTGTATATTCCTGTTAATAATAGAATATTAGATGGTGATAAATATTTAAGAGAAGTATTAGAAGAGTATGAAAAGATAATGGCAGATGCACCACCATTAGAATTTGATAATAAATCAGAATTCTTTACGATGCATAAAGAATTATCAAAAGAAATAAAAGAGCATTTTATGAATAAAGATAATTTGATTTTAAATGAAAGTCCAAATAGAAGAAATTTACAATCAATGTTTACAAGAGTAAGTTCAATATTTAAAACAGCAGAAGAAGAAGCACCAGGAATAATAGCAACAGCAACTAGAGCATCGATAGATTATGAGATACCAAATGCATTTAAAAGAATAGGAAATGAATTGAAAGATACTTTAGAAAAAGAAGAAGATAAGGCGATAATAATAGAGTCAAGATTCAAACAAGGAGCTAGAGAAATAATAAATTAATTAAGATATTGAGAAATGTCCCATTGCTTCTTTCAAAACATTTTTGTATTTATTTTTGGTAGATAAAACTTTAATTATTTTATTGAAATTGAGTATTATATGGTTTTTATATTCATCAGTAATTTCTTTATAATTTTGCCAATAAATAATACGTTCAAGAATTTTGTTGTATGATTCAATAATAAACGTTTTATCAATAAAAATTCTATCTTTATCAGGGATCCATGATGATTCTAGTTCATTAAAGTATTCCCAAGTATCATTGAATCTAATAGTATTTTTATATTCTTTAAAGAGGATTTCTGCAATATTAGATTCATTTGCTTGGCAGTTATCCCAGTTCATTATATATAAAATAACATTGATTTTATATAAATATATTCTAAAGAAATTATAATGGTAACTAATTTAAGTTTGAAAATATTACTATTTATATCAATATTAATAGTATTAATATTGGTAATAAATTATTGGTCAAAAATAAATAATATAGAAAATTTTGATATTAATTCAGCATTATTATTTACACCATGTGGAGCTACTGGTGCAATAGGGCCAACATTATCACAACTTCAAACATCATATGGTGCAAATACAATGTCAAGTAATAGAATAACTATGTCATCTGTTGCAGGAATACAACAATGGATAGTACCAGCAACAGGAAATTATACAATAATAATTGCAGGTGCAGCAGGTGGTCCAAATGTAAATGGTTATCCAGGTGGTGGTGGTATTATAGTATCAAATACATATGCACTTACAGCAAATCATATATTAAAAATTTTAGTTGGTCAAATGGGGTTAGGTAAAATAAATAATGGTAGAAATCAAGGTGCTGGTGGTGGAGGAGGAGGATCATATATATATAATACATCAACATCACAATTATTAATATGTTCAGGAGGAGGTGGTGGTGCAGGTACTATTTATTATAATATTCCAAATTATTACAGTTGGGATGGAAATTCACATAATAATAATTATTGTAATGCAGTTTTAACAACAATTGGTCAAAGTCCAAATAGTGGTGGTGCTGGAGGTGGAAGTAATCCAAATAATGTAAAAGGAAGTGGAGGTGGAGCAGGACCTTGTGATTTTGGAATGGGTGATTTTGGTTTAGGAGGTGCAGGATATTTAGGGAATGGGGGAGTTTTAGGATATAATACTCAAGCACCACCTGATCAACAAAGACCTTATCCTGCAAATTATGCAGCATTATCATTTCAAAATGGAGGTATAGGAGGACAACAAAGTTCATCTAAAGGAGGCTTTGGAGGTGGAGCAGGTGCTAGTTCAGGAGGAGGAGGTGGAGGAGGATATTCAGGTGGTGGTGGAGGATATGGAGCTGAAGCAGCAGGTTATGCTGGTCCTAATATAGGAGGTACAGGAGGTGGTGGTGCTTCTTATGATTCAAAAACATCTGATAATACTGCTATACAATATACTTCTGTATCAAATGGTTATAATAATGGAGATGGTTTTGTAATAATAGCAAATACGACTGCAGTTAATAATGGATCTCTTCAAACAACTGCTAATAATATAACATCAACTAGTTATCAAACTTATAATGCTGCAGTAGCATCTAAAGCAGCAGCAGACAAAAAGATTGCAGATGATGCAGCAGCAGCTAAAGCAGCAGCAGATAAAAAAGCTGCAGATGATGCAGCAGCTCAACAAGCAGCAGCACAAGCAGCAGCTCAAGCAGCAGCACAAGCAGCAGCTCAAGCAGCAGCCCAAGCAGCAGCCCAAGCAATAGCAGCCAAACAAGCAACTGCATCAGCTTCATGGAATTATAATAATCAATTAGTGACTAATGCAGCTCAACAAGCAACTGCATCAGCTTCATGGAATTATAATAATCAATTAGTGACTAATGCAGCTCAACAAGCAGCAGCATCAGCTTCATGGAATTATAATAATCAATTAGTGACTAATGCAGCTAAACAAGCAGTAGCATCAGCTTCATGGAATTATAATAATCAATTAACAGCTCAAGCAAATTTAGTAAATGCTGCAAATGCGGTTGCTTCTGCATCATGGATGTATAATCAAATGCAAAAATCTATTATGGCTCCACCAATAGCTCCACCAGCAATTCCAGTAACTATACAAATACCACCTCTACCTCCACCTCCACCTCCTCCACCACCATCACCTCCACCTCCTCCACCAGCAAAATCATCTGCACCTACAATTGATTGTTCAGGAATATGGCAAACTACTTGTCAACCAACAACTGATCCAGATGTGCAATTAATTATTAATACTTTTAATATACAAACACAAGCACAAAATGGTGGTAATCCATGTGAAGTTACTGATGGATATTCACAAACAGCATATGGACAATGCTAATTAACGATACATTAGCGTTAATGCTAATTAACGATACATTAGCGTTAATGCTAATTAACGATACATTAGCGTTAATGCTAATTAACGATACATTAGCGTTAATGCTAATTAATGATACATTCTTCAATATATTTAATATCTAAAAATGGTAATATTGGAGGACATTCCCATAATTGTGTTTTCAGATATGTATGAATTTTATATTTTTGAGGGAACATATGTTTTAAGCCATATTTAGTATCTTCAGCATATTTTTGCAGATGCACTGGTAAACTAATACTTGGTAGAATACATAATAATTGAATATTTGGGTGAACAAATAATTTATCAGTTTCTTTTTTATCAAGAATTGAAAGATTATTCCAAATTTCATAAGATGATTGTAAGTAATTAGATAAATCAAGAATAGTTGGTGAATATTCATAAGGATAATAATATTGAACATTAGTCATTAAATCAGGACGTCTTTTATAATATGCATATGTCCAGAAAATACCTTGAATAAAATATTTACAAGCATTTACAATAATCTTGGAATCATGTAATTCAGAATCAAATAGTTCTTTATAGTAAAAAGATCGCCATTTATTAGTTTTTTCAAGTAATAATTTAGCAAGACCTGATTTATTTGCTTTTTGAATAGGATATGATTCAATTTGATCACCACCTTGATATGGTTGTTTAGCAATGTATTCTTCATTTAATGTTTTCATAATTTGATTTTCATCTTTATTAAGTTCCATTAAAATTTTAACAATCATTTCAATATTAATTTTACAAGTTTTATGATCAACAATGCATCTATTTAATGAAATATCTTCATTTTTTTCTTCTGTTTGTTCTGTATTAAATGTAAATGGTGTATCAAATTGAATTTTTTTAGCAATAGTTAAAATTCTTTCATGTCCTTTATTTTTGAGAGATAAAGAAGGAATATGAGGTAAGAAATCATTACCTAAAAAGAAACATAGAACAGTATAAGATTCAATAATATTTTTAGAAAGATCAGAATAAGGATCAGAAAGCATATCTTCAGTAATATCCCAAATATAATTAGATTGTAGCTCTTTTAAGATACCAATACGCAATTCATTAATATTTAAATAAATATGTTTATCAAATTCATTATAAGATTTATCATTATCTCTCATAAGATAAATATTCTTTTTATGAGAAATAAGTGAAAGCATAATAAGGTCAGCATCAAGACCATGAATTACATATGTTTCATCATTTAATTCACTATTTAATTCACTATTTAATTCAGCAATTTTAGAAAATATTTTATGCTCACCTTCACCAGGTTCATCAGAACTTGAAAAATTATATTTATATTTTGAATTATTTTTTTTATCAAGAATACATTTATGAATAAATGCATTCAGTCCTTTAGAGAATTCAGTTCCAGGACTGATACAATTTCGATCCCATATAATTTTTTTGGGATCTTTATCATAAGAAAGAGTTTCACGAAAAACAGATAGATATCTTCTTTTTCTTTGTTGATTCATTTTTGCAACTGGTGCAACACCATCAGCACATATATGAACCATATTTTTAGGTTGAATAATCTTAACAGAATCAATAGTAAGTTCCCACGTTTTTTCATAAATAAGTTGATCTGTTTTTTCCTCTAATAACAATTTATTAGCTGCTGTATGAATTATGCCGTTATAGTCAATAAAAAAATGATCAAAAGTAATTGATGGTTTAGTATATACTATAACATCTTTATAAGATTTTGTGATAGTATGAAAATAATGTGGAATTCCCATGATAAACACTAATGAACGATTTATTATATTTAATCAATTTTTATGCTTATATGAATATGAATAATTTTGTAATGCTATAATATAGAAGAATAATAATGGGTGAATCTTTCTTAAGTATATTTACAGGATCATCTCAATCACGTTATGCAGGATTTGCAATAATGTTATCGGTAATAGTGGTATCTTTAGTTATATTATTTGGAAAGGATAATATTCCACTTTCACAAAAATTCTCATTTGTGTTATTAATATTTTTAATCAGTCTTCCAGCAATATTAATGACACTTTTTCAATTAACATGTTTAGTTAGAGGAACTGGTGCAAATAATGAAAGATGGTGGTGTGGAGTATATGCATGGATAATAAGTATAATATTAATCTTATATTGTACATTATTAGTATTTGTAGCTATAACTGCACTAATAACTGGTGAAAAAGTATTACAAGATATTGGTGACAATGATATGCAAGAATTTAAAAGAAATAATGATACCGCTACAGCAATAGTGCAAGAATATTTCTCAACTCAAGAAGCACAAGCAAATGCGAGTGATTACAGCAAAGGTGTAAATATGGATCCAACCCAAGAAGGTCAACAATGGATTGAACAACAAAATTCAGTAAATCAAGATAATATACCATTAAATAATATGCAATATGGTGGTGGTAATATTCAAATGACTGATACACCAGTAGATGTACCAATCCCACCAGCTTTAAGAAATGAAATAATGCAACAATTGAACGTTAGTGCCCAATCATCAGCTTTAACACCAGAAATACAACAAATTTTAAATCAAATTGGTTCTCAACCACAAGTACCATCACCAAAAATGGCAGCAGTATTAGCAGAAAATAAAGTAAGCATGGCATCTGCAATGCAACAAAATATGGTACCTCAATCAGCTTCACCACAAATGCAACATGTAATGGCATTAAATGCTGCAGTATTAGGAAGCAGCATGGAAAAATTTAAAAATCGTCCACCATTCCCAGGTGGAAATTTACCAGCACCAGCTGTTCAAGATAAAAATTCATTCAATTCTTTAACCAGTCTTCAAGCTTATCAACAAGAACAATTTAAAAATAAACATAAACGACGTTAAATAATAAATTTATTTACGAGTTTTTTTATATAATTTAGCAGCAATATAAGATAGAATAATTAATAATAAGACTATTAAAATACCAAATGTAATAGTTAATTTAAAATATATAGATTTTGTATCATTTTTATTATTATTGTCATAGTTATTAGACATTGATTGAGATTCATTTGGAAATAGAAGTCTTGGATAATTGACTGTCCAAGTTTGTTTAGCATCTTCAACAGATATTTCGGATTTTCCTAATTGACGATTAACAATATTATGAAGATCAACTGACCATTTAAATAAATCTTGATTAGTTGATAAAAATCCATCAATTGGTAAAGTATTATAATTTTCAGCTAAATGAATGCCACAAGCTTGGCAAGGCATAATAGCTGGTAATATTGAAAAGAAATTTTTATAATTATTTTTATCAGTTTCAGATAAATTTGATGGTGCTGCTAAACATATATAATGAATAGTTGCCCACATAAATGGCCCAAAAACTTTTGGTAATATGCCCATTCCTATATTAGCAAGGCATATAAGAATATTGACTATTTACAAATTAACGTTCTGTATGAATACAACAATAAATTCAAAAAAAAAGAAACCAATTAAAAAGAAAGAACAGCTTCCTGATGAAGTATTGGATAAAGTTACAACTATTGTAACTGAAAAACCATTATCTTGTAGAAACTGTGGGCAAATAGGACATGTTCATAAAGACTGTCCACATCCAATTACTAGTTTTGGTATAATATGTTATAGAATTACACCAACAAAGAATATAGAATATTTAATGATTCAGCGAAAAGATAGTTTAAGTTTCATGGAATTTATTAGAGGTAAATATGAGATTGAAAATGAAGATTATATTAAAGTTTTGCTTAGTGCAATGACTGTATCAGAGCGTAACTTATTATTAAATAAAGAATTTGAATATTTATGGAATTATGTGTGGTATCAAACGTCTATTCCAAAACATACAAGTGAGTTTAATAATGCAAAAAAGAAATTTGATAGTATTAAAGCTAAGCTGAGTTTATTATTAAATAATTCATTATCAATATTTGTCGATCCTGAATGGGGATTTCCAAAAGGTCGTAGAAAGATTAGAGAAGAAGATGTAGATTGTGCAGTTAGAGAATTTGATGAAGAGACTGGCATTGGTGCTGCAAATATTAAATTAGTAAAAGAATTGACATCATTTGAAGAAATATTTTATGGTACAAATAAAATATTATATCGTCATGTTTACTATGTTGCAACAACTAATTATAATGATATTCAATTATTAGTTGATCCACATAATTATAATCAGGCACGTGAGGTTAGAGCGATATCATGGTTATCATATAAAGAAACATTAAGCAAAATACGAGATCATAATCATGAGCGCAAAAAACTTTTCACAGAAGTTAATAATAAAATCATAGCTTTAATAAATGAGCAAAAAGATATAAAAACAAATGAATGATTAAATATAGTAATCAAAATATAGCTACAAATTGAGAATGAATAGTTTTATTTTTGATACAGAAACTACAGGATTTCCACCCAAACAACCATATGGTTCTCCTGAATGGGATAAATGTCGTCTTGTTCAAATTGGATGGGAAATATGGAACGAACAAACAAAACAATTACTTAATAGAGAATCTTATATAATAAGACCAGATGATTTTGTAATACCAGAGAAAGTATCAGAAATACATGGCATTTATCAAAAAGATGCTCTTGAAAAAGGAGTGCCAATTCAAGATGTTTTTAATAGATTAAGAGATATATTTCCGACAATAGATAAAATAATAGCACATAATGTTGCATTTGATGACAAAATAATAGCATCTGAATTGTTTCGTGCAAAAGAAAAAGAAATGTATAAAAAATGGAGAAATACTGAAAAAAAATGTACGATGTTAATGGGAACTAAAAAAAATGAGAAATGGCCTAAATTATCAGAATTATATGAAAGACTATTTGATAAAAAACCAGAAGGAATTTTGCATACAGCAGATGCAGACACTAGGATATGTGCAGAGATATATTTCAGATTGACAGAATAAAATTCTTAGATTGACAGAATAAAATTCTTAGATTGACAGAATAAAATTCTTAGATTTATTTTTATAATTATCTATATATGGACGCTCATTTAATCTTTTATTACATTGGTATTACTATTATATTCTTATCACATGCATACATGATTGTAACTATGCCTTCAATGCGTGTACATGCAGCTGTAAATTTAATTGCAGCATTGTGCATTGCATACTATTTTATGAATAAAGAACGTATGATTAAATTTTAAAATGATATAAATATATAAATTTTTATTATTATAAAATTAATCAAAATGACAGATCGTGTAAAGCAAATGCAAGATGTCCAAGAAAAAGCTCTTGAATTATTCAAGAAAAAAAATGCAGATTACGGTGATGCATTCGCTAAATTTGGAGTTATTGGAGTATTGATGCGTATAGAAGACAAAATACAGAGATCACTTTCAATTACCAAAAATGGAGTTAATCTGGTTGCAGATGAAAGCATTAAAGATACCTTACTTGATTTGCATAATTATGCAGCAATGGCATTAATGTTATTAGAAGAGTCTGAAAAGTAATTTTAACTTTTAAATTAATTGCTTATTTATTTTTGAAATCTTATATTTATTTATATAATCATTTTTGTAAGAGAATCATCATTTCTAAAATGAATGAATTAATATTTCCAGATAAAAATGATCCCAATTATGGGAAAAAACTGGTTTCATTGAAAGAATACCAGATATATAAAGTCCCAGAATTAGATGAGATTGAATCTGAAAAAGACTTTGATGATAAAAGCAAAGATTACTGTACAGGATTAGAGAAAACACAATATCAACATTTAATGCAACATTATTTATCTAGACGATCACCATATAGAAGTTTATTATTATATCATGGACTTGGTGTAGGTAAAACATGCTCAGCAATAACAATAGCCGAATCATTATTACTTGATCACACATATAATGATGAACCAAGAGTAATTGTTATTTCATCAGAAGCATTAAAGAAATCTTTTATTGATCAATTATTTGATACATCAAGATTAATGAATAATCAAAATTTAGAAGACCAATGTACGGGTGATTTATATAGAAATCTTGTACATGTAAATGATAATAATGAAGTAATTGCAAAGAAAATATTAAAAGTTATAAGACATCGTTATCAATTTATAACATATGATGGATTAAAAAATATAGCTAAAACTGGAAAAAAATGGAAGAATAAAATTATTATTATTGATGAAGTGCATAATTTGAGACAAAATGATAAACAAAAAGATACGGCAAGAGCATTAGAGAATTTAATAGAAGCTGGTGAAGCTAATAGATTAATAATGTTAACAGCAACACCAATGTATAATGATCCTGAAGAAATTATGTGGCTACTTAAAATGCTGGTTTTAAATGAAGAAAAAAAAAGAATAGAAGAGAAAAGATTATATAGAAAAGATGATAAAGGTAAAACAATAGAACAACAATTATTTCAAGCAAATATTACTATTTTAAAAGATTTATCATCAAAATATATTAGTTATATTCGTGGTAGCAATCCTTTTACTTTTGCAGCACGATTAAATCCACAGGTAAATGGTATTGATATAATTAAAAAACCATGGGTTAAAAATATTACAGATGGTTTAGTACCAACAGTTGCAGGTTCAAAACAAATAGTAAAAGAATACAAAAAATTGTCTGAAGCTGATATAAATGATGAAGAAATAGATGAAAATAATAAAAGTGGAATATCAGTTGCTTTACAATTATTAAATATAACATATCCAAATTCAAAACATGGAGAAGATGGCTTTAATGAAATGTTTAATCAAATAGATGAATCTGAACCAATACAAGTATCTTATAGAAAACCTGAATATTCATTATATGGTGAAAATTTAAAAGAATGTGCTGCAAAGATACATCGTATAGTAGAATTAATAAAAGATTCAGAAGGTCCAATAATAGTATTTTCACAATTTGTGATGAGTGGCGCAGTACCATTAGCAATTGCATTAGAACATTTAGGATTTAGTCGTTATGGAGCAAGAAATCTTTTAAATAAAAGAGATGTAAAAGAAAAGACAACATTTCCAAATGTACCATTTCCAAAATATAGCATTTTTACTGGAAGCAGAAGAATCATGGGTAGTTCCAAGATAGATCAAATAATAAAAACAACAAATCAGCGAGATAATATGCATGGTGAAAAAGTAAAAGTAGTTATAATAACACCAATTGGTGGCGAAGGATTGAATTTTAAGAACATTAGAGAAGTGCATATAATGGATCCATGGTATCATATGAATAGAATAGATCAAGTAATTGGTCGCGGAATAAGAACATGTTCTCATATAAATTTACCATTGGAAGAAAGAAATGTAACAGTTTATTTACATGTTGCAGTTAAATCAATAAATGACGAAACAAGTGCTGATATACATGCTTATAAAATAGCAGCAAAGAAATTAGATAAAACAAGATATATTGAAAAAACAATCAGAGATTCTGCATTAGATTGCAGTCTTTTAAAAAATGTAAATTATTATCCAAAAACTTTATTTAAATTTGTAGCTACAATGCGAACATCGCAAAAAAATACAATTACTTATAATTTTGGAGACGATTCCATGTATGAACCAAATTGCATAAATAAAATAGATCAAACTAAAAGTAAAGATTTTACTATGAGGGAGGAAGTTCTTTTGAATATGATGCCAACATTATTGAAAAAACTTAAAAAATATATATTAAAAGAATTACCCAAAGTATATTTTACCCCAGATGAGATAGCTATAAATTTAAAATTAGATAAAGAAATTGTTTATTATACTTTAAAAAATGCACTATATCCAAATGAATTAATAAAAGGTTATAGAATATATCCTCATTTAGGTAAAATAGTAGTAGTAAAAGATAATGAAGAAGTAATTCCAAGAAAATTAAAGATAACTGAAGAAATTAGAGAAGAAGAAATAGAACTAAATGATGAAAGTGAAAAAGCAGAAGAATCAAAAGAAACTGAAAATACTGATTGTGATATTATAGATATTATAACTAGAAATAGAATAAATATAAATGGTGATAATAAACTTGCAACAATTAATTTATATCAAGGTATTGATTCAAAATGTTGGCCAATAATTGCAAAAAAATTAATTAAAGATAGTATAAATAATAGTCAACTTGGAACTATAGCTAATTTATTATGGAAAGAGGGAGCATTAATAAAATCAAAAGAAATAGATGGTAACGATGAAACATATATAGGTTATTGTGATATATTCAAGATAGGAAGTTTCGATGTATATATTTTAAATTCAGATGGTTCTTATCGTGAAGCAAAACCAAAACAACTTGAAAGTATAATAAAAAATAGAAAAGAAAAGAAACTGACTGGAAATTATGGAATAATTGCACCAAAACAACCAGCAAAAGATAAATTTGCAGCATTTAATAATATATTTAAGATATCAGGAGTTGGATCAGGAACTGTATGTGAAACAAAACAAAGTCCAGCATTAAAAGCATTACTTGCTTCTTTAAATCCAAATAATCAAAGATTATTAGAATCTTCAAATAAAAGTGAATTATGTCAAGCACTTGCTTATGAGATGTTAAAACAAGACAAATTATTATTTTATCCAATATATAAACCATAATTTAAGTGCAATTTATTTTACCAATCTTCACCACCAGATAATGGTTCCTCATCTTCATCAAGATCTTCTTCTTCAAGATCTTCTTCTTCAGGTAGATCAGAAGCAACAGATTCATCAGAATCTTCAATTACATTCTTTTTTCTAGGAATATCTTCATCTGAATCTATTTCATGTGTAGATTCTTGATCTTCTGATCCATCAGAATCTTCTATATCAGATAGATCTTCTTCAGCAGAACCTTCTTCATCTTCACCTTCTTTAATGCTTCTGAGATTTTGTTCAGTTTCTGGTAAGTCACTTAATTTTGATTCTAGACTTTTAACAGCTTTTCCAATAATTGAAATTTTTTCATCATTTAGTTGATATTTTTTACCAAGAATCATAACATATATTATATCACCAATATTAACATTTTCTAGATCAATTTCAGATAATATACCAGCAGCTTTTTTAGGAATAATAATATCTAAAATTGGAATATTTTTATCATTGATATCTATGCTACTTTCTGCAAGTAAGCCAAGTGCATTTTTATTTTTAATTTCAGCTTCAACAACTAATCCTTTAATTGGATTACAAACTTCTGCATTACATAATATATCAAATTTAATATGACCATTAAAATGTTGTTTGCTGAATACACCAATAGATCTTTTTTGGATATCAATAGATTCAGGTTTTATGAATCCATATTTAGTACAAATACCTTCATATTTTCGTCTCAATTTATCTTTTATTGTTTTTTCAAAATTAACTTTTAATTCAGAAGAAGTTAACTGAATACTAGTCACGAATGATATAGGTAAAAACATTTATAATAATTATAATACTCTAATAGATTATATCATTTTTTCTTAAATCATATTTAGATATTTGAAATTATATAAAGTAATAAATGTTAATATATATAATAATATGACTAATAACATTACAGAAAGATGTAAAGCACTTGTCGAATCTGTAAAGTTATTAAGTAATATGGAAAATGAGGAGATATTTAAGATGATCTATAAGTATAATTCAATATATACACGTAATAATAATGGTATATTTGTAAATTTATCATGGTTATCAGAAGAATTATTAGAGAAATTAGAATTATATGTAAAATTTTGCAATAGATCACATAATGAAATTAAAAAATATGAGTCTATTTGTGATGTGTTAAATTTAAAATTACATGAAACATCTGCAAATAATAAGATAGAAATAAAAAAAGAAAAAGAAAAAGAGAAAGAGAAAGAAAGAGATAAGATTGAAATGGAAAATAAGATAGATGAACAAGGTGAGGCTTTTGATGAATGTCAAGAAAATGATATGAATAATAATAAAATTTCATCGAGTATGAGATTTTCATTATTAAAAAAAAGATTTGCAAAACAATATAATTTGAATTACCAATCTTACATAAATAATCTACTATATGAACAATATTCAATATCCATATAAAAATTTGAATTTATTTATATTAAAGTGATTAATCATATGAATATAATTATAGATAAATTACCAAGTGGAGGTACTTGGTGGGAATTGTCTCATACAATTATTCAACATGAAAATACGAATTCCGATATCAAAAGAGAAGAAATTACAGAATACAACAATAGAGATATCAAAAAAGATACCAACAGAGATATCAAAAAAGATACCAACAGAGATATCAAAAAAGATACCAACAGAGCTATCAAACGAGACGATAATGAAATCACTGGAGAAATCATCAGAATTTCTGAAGACATCAGAAATGATAATAAAAAAGAACCAGCAATCATTGTTGAAAACAACGATAATAATAAATCAAATGTTGAAGAAAGAATTGATACAAAGCCAACAGAAATGTCAGGAAACAATGGAGGAAATCAAAGTGATGGAAAATGCATTGTTAAACGAAGTATTAAATCAAGAGTTAGAGACAATATAAGTAATGATAAAAAATTATTCAATATTATTTTATGTAAAATAGATGATTTAATGGAACTTTATACAGATACAATGAAAAAACATGCAGAACAATTATTTATTCAAGAAGTAAAATTATTTATAACTGAAAAATGTATCAATAGAATGTTTACATTAGGAAAAATTCGCACTATAATGAATTGGTTAAATGGAAACAAAATACCAAAAACATCATTATATGTAATAGTCCAATTTATCAATTGGTTATTATCTGATAATGTAATTGATGAAACATTTGTTGAATTGAAATATCAGAAAGATGAACTATTCGTAGTTGATAAAACTGAATGATTTAAAAGATACTATAAAAATATTTATTTTTTAATAAAAAATGAAATCACATAAAGATTTTGTTATTATTTATATGTAATTAAATTAAGTAAGTATGGAAATCATATTATCGAAAGATATTGAAACTCTTCTTGAAAGTTATTTTGATTTGTATAAATGTTCAAAAGAAGAATCAAAGAATTATATTTGGACATTATCTTTTAAATTGAAAGACAACATTAAATGGTCAAGTTTAGAATATGAAAAAATGGTTGATAATTTAGATGATTCATTTGATGATGTATCTGAAGGCGAAGATACATTAGTGATTACATCATTACAATCAAATGATCAATTTGAAATAAAATCGATGGGTAATATTACAAGATATTGTTTGAATGAAGATCCATCATCAATTGAAGATGGAAAATGGTTAAAATCAGAAGCAATAAAGGGGGATGTAATGCCAGATGAGTTTCCAGTTGATGTTATTTTACATATGCATCAATATATTGGTGTTGATAATTCAGATGTCAATGTATCAAAATGGAAAAGCATGGATAAACATTATCGTTTTTACAAGAAATATAGCTACAAAAATAAATTAGATAATATTGTATATAATATTTATGTAATTCGCCAAACTGAAGATATATTTAAAAATATGATAGAATCAAATGTATCAATGCAACCAATTGAATATGAATTTGAGATTGAATATAATGGTTCAATAGAAACTGATAAGGTAAAAGAGAAAGCGGCAGCAGAGAGAATAAAAAATAATATATTAAAACATATAATAAAGATAATACAAATATTAAAAACGCAAATATATCCATTATCAAAAAAACAACAAGAGACAGTATTACAAGGATATGATGATATTATTGATATTATAAAGAAATCAAGTGTTCAAGTTAGAAATTATGGTTCAGAAGATGAATCTGATAGATTATTTTTAGCACCTAAACCATTATCATTAGAACAAATACATTTAACAGAACCAGGTCCAAATACATATGGTATAAATTCAATATTGAAAGATTATACAGTTACTGATAAAGCAGATGGAGAAAGAATGCTAATGTATATATCAGATGAAGGTAAAGCTTATTTGATAAATAATACATTTGAAGTATTTGATACAGGATTGAGTACATCAGTAATAAATATTAGAAATAGTTTATTGGATGGTGAATATATATCAACATTTACAAAAAACATATATGCCGCATTTGATATTTATTGTTTGAATAAAGAGAAAACATTAGATCATCCATTAATTGCACCTAAAATAGGGGGATCTGAGTCAAAGAATAGATATGCAGCTTTGAAAAAAGTATGTGAAAGTAAATGGAATGGATTAAATTTCATTGATTTTAGATGTAAAAAGATAATATCAGCAGAAGGTGATTATATGAAAAAGGCTTGTAAAGACATATTGGAAGATGCATCAGGTTTAGGATATAAAATAGATGGTTTGATATTTACCCCAGCTGATTTAGGAGTATTTAGTTATTATCCTAAAGAATCAGCATCAATTAGAAGTAATGTTAAATGGGAGAAAGTTTTAAAATGGAAACCCCCAGAGCAGAATACTATTGATTTTTTAGTTGAATTAAATGGTACAACATTAGATACAGTTACAAAAGTAAAATATGGTAAATTGAAATTAAAAGTTGGATATAATTTGCCTCATTGGGAACCAATAACACCATTTGAAGGATTGCGTAGAAGATTTGATTATGAATATCAAAAAGAACGCAATAATACTAATACTGATGATATTTATAAAGCTGAATTATTCAAACCATTTACTAATTATGAAGAAGGAGTATCAGAAGCATGGATAGAATTGGATAGTGCAGGAAGAATGATATGTGATGATAATTCAATAATAGAAGATAAAAGTATTGTTGAATTTAGTTATACACTTGATACTGAAAAGAATATACAAATGCGCTGGGTTCCAATGAGAGTAAGAACAGATAAAACAAAATTATATCAGAAAACTGGAAAGATAAGTAAGACAGCAAATGATTATGTAGTTGCAATGAGTGTATGGAGATTAATACATAATCCTGTTTTAGTTGATAATATAATTGGATCTCAAAAAATACCACAAAGTGAGATACCAGATGTATTGGAGGATAGATTATTATCAAAAGATGATATATATTACGCAAGAGAAATACCAAGACATCACATGTTATCAGTGCATATGTTAAATTTTCATAATCAAGGTGTTAAAAAAGATTTGTATCAAAAAGCTCCAGAACACAGAAGAGAATCATTATTAGAACTTGCATGTGGAATGGCTGGTGATATGTATAATTGGAATGCAGCAGGATATCTTTTTATATTAGGTGTTGATTATGTTGAAAATAATATAACAAAAGCTAAAGATGGAGCATATGCAAGAATGTTAAATGGACGTAGAAGAATAGATATATTTAGAAAAGGCGAAAAACAAAGTATAACACCAAATATGGTATTTGCAGTAGGAGATTGTTCATTACCTTTAGAAACAGGTGATGCAGCTGGAGAAGATGTAGCTACAAATGAATCCAGAAAAGTTTTAAGACTTTTATATAATAAAAAAATAAGAGCTGATAATTTTATTAAACATTTGGTTGGACGTGCAGCAAATGGGTTTGATGTAGTATCATGTCAATTTGCTATACATTATTTCTTTCATACAGAAGAGAAACTTAATGGATTTATGAGAAATGTTTCAATGAATTTAAAAGAAGGAGGTAAATTTATAGCTACATTTATGGATGGAATGTCAGTTCATAAATTATTAGAGCAATCAAAGAAACCAGGTATTATAGAATCTGATCCAAAGAAAAGAGTAAAAATAGAAGGACGTAAAATAGATAATAGATATCCAGTATGGGCAATTATTAGACGATATGATATATTTGACAATGATAATTATTATGGTAAAAATGTAGATGTATTTTTAGAAAATACAAATAGATTAATACCAGAATTTTTAGTTAATTTTGATAAATTGGTAGAAAAAGCAAGTAGTTATGGTCTCAAATTAGAAGCAACTGAATTATTCTCAGATAATTATAATAAACTTCGTGCAAAAGTGCCATCTGATTCTAGAAATTGGAGAGAACTTGATAAATCAATAATGGCATTAGAGAATGATGAAGTACAAAAACAATTTAGTTTCTTAAATAGATGGGTTGTATTTACTAAGTTATAATGATTTTGTTATTGATTTTGTTGTCATTTTAATGATTCTGTTATCATTTTAATGATTCTGTTATCATTTTAATGATTCTGTTATCATTTTAATGATTCAGCTTCCTTTCTAAGATTAAAATAAGTATCGACTGCATCTAATTTTATACCAGCTTTATAAGCTTTATGTATTGCATTACCATATCCTGGTGGATATTTGTCATACATATATTGCATATATTTAGCAAAATTATTATTAAGCATTGTTTCTTTCATAAATCCTGATACATTTTCTAAGGAATCTATATATTGTTCCCATGATAGTCTCATTTTTTCTTGATTATATATCCAAAATATTGGATCAACTACTTGATTATTGATTTCTTTAATACATATATTATACATTTCAGTTGCTATTATAGCATAAGTTCTCATTTCTTCAGCTAATTTTGAATAATTATAATAAGATTTTTTCATACAACATTTTTTATATTTAAAACCAGAACCACATGTACATTTGGTATTAACTGATACTTTCATTTTTATTAATAATTTTAATATATTAAAATTCAATTTTTTTGCAAGACTTGATATATATAAGTGCTAATTTGATCATATTCATTTCGCTCTTTTTTATATTACAGTGATTATGTAAATTTTTAAAGTCTTCAAAAAATGCTTCTTTAGATGTATTCTTATGAAATCCTGATGCCAATAACATATCAATATATTTTATACATTTATCTTCATCCATTTTCAATAATGTATTATTTTTTCAAGAAAACTTGAGGCATTTCATTTTTTGTGCCTGTTGGAGTACGTACTCCGAGTACTCGGAGTATTTTTAATATGATTTTTTATTTAAAGAAATAAAATATTACATTGATATAATAAGATGTTTCATAAATGTTCTCAGTGCGATTATAAAAGCGAATTTACATATAATTTGAGACGTCATTGCGATAGAAAACATACTCCAAAGAATGGGGTAAATGAACAAAAAGATAACCCAAATGAACAAAAAGATAACCCAAGTGAACAAAAAGATAACCCAAATGAACAAAAAGATAACCCAAATGAACAAAAAGATAACCCAAATGAACAAAAAGATAACCCAAAAATATTAAATAAATATCAATGTATCAAATGTGAAAAAATACTATCAAATAATAAAAATTATAATTATCATATTCAAAATTGTAAAGGAAAAATTAATAAATTAGAATGTAATTATTGTAATGAGATATTTACTTTAGCACCAGCAAAATATAGACATCAGAAATTATGTAAAATTAAAAATGAAATAAATAAAAATGAAAAATTAATTCAAAATATAGAGACACAAATTAATAATAATATAGGTACTCAAAATAATACTAATAGTAATAATACAAATAATATAAATAATACTATAATAATTAATAGTTTTGGTAAAGAGAATACATCATATATTACTGATGAATTTAGAAATCAATGTTGTACATATGGGGGGATGTATGCTATATTAGCAATGGTTGATCAAATATATTTTAATCCTGACCATCCTGAGAATCATAATATGAGACTTTATAGAATTAGAGAAAAATTATTAGAAATATTAGATCATAATAAATGGATACCAAGACCTAAAGATGCAATTATCAAATCTATGATTAATAATACAGCAAATGAAATTGTATTAGATAAAGAAACAGGTGAATTTAGAACAGAAGATATCAATGTATTAGATAGTATAATGAATATGAAAAGAAGTGATGAAAAAATAGTTAATAATACAATATATTCAAAGATACTTGAAAGAAAACAATCTGAAAACAATATAGAAATATAATAAAGATCTTTTTTATTCATTTGAGTTATCTTTTTGTTCATTTGAGTTATCTTTTTGTTCATTTGGGTTATCTTTTTGTTCATTTGGGTTATCTTTTTATTCATTTGGGTTATCTTTTTATTCATTTGGGTTATCTTTTTATTCATTTGGGTTATCTTTTTGTTCATTATAATTATCAGAGTATGGTATTATTTTAATATATTTTAATAATTTTTTTCGCATTGAAAAAATATTACCATTATAATAATAAATAATATAAAATCATAAAAATAATCACACTAGAAATACTCCGAGTACTCGGAGTACTCACTCAGACAGGCACAAAAATTAAAATGCCTCCAATTTTTTCAAAAAAATATTGCGAAATTTAGATATTAACTAAATATATCATTTTATATAATCCAATAAATATTAATAATATATTAAGATGATTTGGAAAATTCTTTAATAATGATGCAATGATACTGGATCCAATAATCATTGTAGAATCACCGATAACTGCATTTAATTTTGCGATTGATATATATTCTTTCATATAATCAATCATTTTGAATTTACCACTTGGTGCGATTGTCATAATAAAAGCAAAAGTTAAATCATGAATTATTTGACAGAATAAGAAGAAAATGGTAAATAAAATAATATTGAAACCAAAACGAGGTTTTAAGAAATATGTATAAAGATATCTAACAATACCAAATGCTATGATAATAATAAGCACATCTTGCAATCCAGCTTGTAGGTTAAAGAGCTGATACCATTTTTTTAAAATAGGAGAACCATTTGGATAAACTAGAAGACATACAATTTCAACTAATAAAACTGCTGGGATAATTGCGAACCAATCATTATTATTATGAAAATCAGATATATCTTGAAATAACATTGCTTTTTATTATTAGTAAAGAATAGAATATGTCTTCAACACCATCTGCTCGTTCTACCATGTTATAAATTTTTAATCATATAAAAACCATCGCCAGGCGAATCAGAATATCCAAGCTTTTTATAATAACCACGTGTTCCTTCTCCAGAAATAACTGCCATTTTTCCAAATTTTTCAGTTTTTGCAATCTCTTCTGCTTTGTTCATAAGCATTTTTCCAATCCCAGAATGTTGAGTATGTGATTCATTATAAGTTCCCACAATTTGCACCTGTCCATACACATGAAGTTCGCGAATCAATCCACAGTCTTCTAATTCTGGAAATATAGAAGTCGCTGGGACTTCTGTTAATCTTAATCTTACAAATCCATAAAGAATTCTTTTATTTTTTGATTCTCTGCTAATAAAATATTCAGCACCATTTGATGCATTATATTTACGAATAACTGTTTCAGAATTAATAGGATCATAAGATCCATTTTTAACTTCTCTGCATCTTTGACAAGAACAGTACCATCCATCAATAGCAATTTGTTTTTGTAAAAATTCTCTAGCATTAGAATGATAATCTATTTGAGGAACATAATCATTTGGAATATCTCTGATTACTCTGTTAAGACGAATCCAAGGAAAAACAAGTTTTTTAACTTTAATAAGTAATTCAAATAAATCATCATTTGAATAAGGAATATAATCACCATTTTCATACCATTTTTTGATATCAGTAAATTCAGTAATAGTAGTAGGATATATTTTCCATTGATCAACTTGTAGTTCAGGACATTTCAATTCAATAATTTCATGATATAAATTTATATATTTTTTGCTTTTAATACCAAGTAATTCTTCAAAAAGTTCTTCATCTTTCTGAATAGTACTACCAGGAAGATTAGGCATCCAGTGTCCATCAATTTTATATCCACAGTTTTTCAAAAGTTCAATAGATTTTATAGCAGTTTCAATAGTACATTTTCTGTTATTAATTTTAAGAATTTCATTATCAGAATGTTGAATACCAAGTTGAATACGAGTACATCCATAATATCTGAATAATTTTAGTTCATCAGAATTGATAGTATCAGGACGGGTTTCCAAGGTCAAACCAATAACTTTGCATCGTTCATATTTATTGATTCTTTTTTCTTGAGAAAGAGACATTGGTTTTCTCATAGTATCTAATTTGGAAGGATCGATGTTATATTTATAAGTATTTGCAGCATAATAGATATCTCTGATAAATTGTTCACGATATTTAATTGGATAAGAAGTCCAAGTACCACCAAGAACTAGAACTTCAAGTTTATCAATATCATGACCAGTAACATAAAGAGCTTCTAAACGAATATACATTTGTTCAATACATTTAAAATGTTCACGGTTAGCTCTTAGAACACCAGGTTCTCCTTTAAGATAACTTCTTGGCTGACCAGGTTCATTTGGACAGTAGCTACAATTCCATTGGCAACTAAATTCTTGAATTACCACATTACCATCGTCATCAATATATTCAGGATATGGAGATGTAAAAACTGTAATAGAAATGATACCAGAATGACTCTTGCAATCTTTTATTTTCAAAATGCTTCTAATTTTTTCATAATCAGTATCATTATAAATTTGAGCTTCATCACGCAAAATTAAAAATATTTGAAACAGGAATGATCTTTTATGACTATAATGAAATACTTTACGTAATGTATTAAAAGGTACATCTTTTAATAGACTATCAATCATAGGTCTGAAAAAAATAATTTCATCAAGAGTTGGTTTTTTATAGTTAGTAGCAATATGTTTATCTAATTTTTTATTTACATCTTCAATATCTATAATTTTATCAGCACATTTCATTTTGTTAATTATAGAAATTACAAAACGTTATTCAAATTTTATAACGCTTTGTAATTTTTTATTTTTTTTATTTGCTTTGTTGCAAATTTATTTGCTTTGTTGCAAATTTATTTGCTCAGAAGTGTATCAAGAATCTTGAAGCATTCAGCAATATGCATTGGAAGACCATAAGGAACTCCTTTTCCAGAAAGTTTAGAAGGATCGCATGTATCACTAAAATACTTGATAAGAAGTCGCAGATTCTTCAATGAATTATTACGGCATAGATATTGATAAACTACTTTGTCATCAATTGCAGATTTATTATGTTTAATATATTGAATATTACGCAATTGAGTCAAATGGAACCGAATAATTGAAGGATAGATTGAATCAGCATCTTTGTTAATTGTATAACGCTTGGTCTCAGTATCAAATGATGTGGTAAGTTCATAAGACTTGAATAGAATATCACGCATAGTGCAAATGACAGTATGAATCAAATATGTTGGTGCAAGTTCACGACCACGAGAAGTTTTAGGAACTTCTAGATCTTTAACATATTCATTTTGATAATCAGTAATCTTGTAGTTTTGACGATTCTTTATATAAACCCAAAGCATATTATGCCATACATTTGGGTTACCAAGATCATTTTCTTCTTTCTCAATGATTGCATCAAGAGAGATCTTGAGTTTCTTACCAGAAGCAGTACTTGCAAGAATTGCATATGCATTATTTGCAGGATCACGAAGATAATTCATTGCATCTGATACAGAATCAAATTGAATGATATGATTATCATTTTGAATAATTGTATCATTTGGAACTTCTTCAAGAGTTAGACGATCACGAGTAGTAAGATGCATGATTAAAGCATAATTTTTGCCAAACTTAGAAGTATAATCCATAATATGTTTATTTTCATAATGAATAAGAAGAAACGCATAAGCCTTGCTTGGATCAAGTACATCTGTTAGAGTCTTGCGAAGACCTGCTTCAAAATCCTTGGAATCATTATAGTCAATATGAAGCATTTTTGCAAGAGCTTCATTAAACATTTGACCATGAGATTTGGTAGGATGAAAGAAACGAGATGAATTCACAGATGGACAACTAGATGTTCCGAAATACCATTGATTATCATAATAATAAACAGTTACAACAGTTCCTTCATAATTTAGTTCAAGTTTATCATTTGGATCAGAAATAACTTCATATTGAACATCACTATATCTAACAGGAATACTTTGAGCATATGTTACAACTATATTATTATCATTAGGAGCACTGAGATCAATTACTACTGATCGGCATTCATCATATAGCTCTTGGAAATGAGCAACATCAGTACGTTTATATGTATTATGAAGAAGCAGTAGATTTGGATTAGAGAAAAAGTTCTTGATTTGAAGAGCTGGCCAAAAACGATATTTGCGCAAAACGCCCATCATATCGATATTACCAGCATTTTCTTTTACACATTCAATTAGTTGTTTTAAGTTTTTTGGCACAGGCTGAGTCATTTTAACGTCAGTTGCCATTTTGGGCACTAGTTTGTTGAGATCTTATGTTTAAAAATGTTTTAATCCTTAAATCAAATTTTATTTTTTAGACTAAAATTATCTATTTATTCATATATTTATTGAAGAACTTTTGGCCAACTACTTTAGATGCATCATACTCAGTCATATTATTATTTCTAACTTTTTCACGCATTGATAATATATAGTTTAAGGTTGTTTCATCAAATGATTCTCCACATGCCATAGTAAATAAATATGGATATCTGTCGTTAAAATCTGAATAAATTTTTTCAAAATGAGCTTCTCTTTGCTTTGGAGCTAAATTAGAGTTACGTATATCTTTAATAATTTCTAAAATTTCTTTATTTGAAAGATCAATATCTTCGATTTCGCCCCCACGAGTTCTTTTTTTAGATAAATCAATTTTGACGACATCATCTCTATTTTCAAAATCCGTATTCATATTGTTTGTTATAATTAAGAAATAAAAATAATCCTTAAATAAAGTAAAGTGATGTCTTTACCTTATAGTTTTTTAAATTATAATTCTCCAGTTTCTATACCTCCAAGAAAACCAAATGGGGGATTATATAATGGTGCAACTGCAACAGGTAATTGGGGTAATTATCCAGTTGTACCAGATGCAGTAAATTATACAACGAATTTACAAAGTGCAGAACCACCACCAAATTATCAATATCAAGTTGTATCAACAGTTCGTCCAGGTAATAATCCAACATATTTTCCAGATCATGTTTTATGTGATCCTACAACTTTAAATAGTTTATGTCCAAATAAATAGAATCAGTTTGAACAGATAAGAATCAGTTTGAACAGATAAGAATCAGTTTGAACAGATAAGAATCAGTTTGAACAGATAAGAATCAGTTTGAACAGATAAGAATCAGTTTGAACAGATAAGAATCA
>Ga0164296_1000946_pt1 | contig 32519 bp, 30 predicted proteins | sample GEODES057metaG_FD_113533 | JGI IMG/M metagenome (GOLD analysis project Ga0164296, IMG submission 113533) | Dystrophic lake water microbial communities from Trout Bog Lake, Wisconsin, USA - GEODES057 metaG | ecosystem: Environmental > Aquatic > Freshwater > Lake | place: USA: Trout Bog Lake...
AATCTTTCTTTTTATCTGCCTTTTACAAAGGCGTTATTGTTTAATTTAGAAATGGCTGCAAAGTTTATCAATGCAGCCATTTTATCAATGTTATTAAATTATTAAGAACCTAATATACTATCTGCCACCTGGACCGCCTGGACGACGATTGTTTGTGTTGATTGGTGCACGACGTTTTACCCCACCACCTGCAGGTGCGTTTGCATCGGCAGGACCACGACTAGCGCCTCTACGACCACGACCACCTTCTGCTTGTGCTTCTTGCTCTAAACGACGAGCCTTAGCTTCGTTTTCGTTATCGTCAGTAGAAGCTGTAACATCTTCATCATCTTTGCTTGCCTGACGTTCCGCCAATCCTTCTGCAATTGCAGCAGTGATATAGTTGGTAAGGATAGCAATTGATTTAGTAGCATCGTCATTTGCAGGGATTGCAAAATCTACTTTGTTAGGATCAGAATTAGTATCTACAATACCAAATGTGATGATTCCCAAACGCTTAGCTTCCGCCAAAGCAATGTGTTCTACGCTGATATCAACAATGAACAAAGCTGATGGCAAACGACCCATTTGAGAGATACCACCCAATACTTTCTCCATTTTATCTTTATCACGAGCCAAAGTCAACTTTTCTTTCTTAGTCAAGCTTTCTGAACTACTATCGTTCAATAGTTTTTCGATGCTCTGCATTTTCTTCACACTCTTACGAACGGTGTTGAAATTGGTAAGCATACCACCTAACCACCTTTCGGTAGCATAAGGCATGTTTACACGCTTAGCACTTTCAGAAACTATTTCTTTAGCTTGCTTTTTAGTAGCCACAAACATGATTTTCTTGCCACTTTTTGCAATTTGTTTCATTGCAGCAGCAGCATCTTGAAGATGGTCTACGGTTTTGTTCAAATCTATAATATGTATACCCTTCTTCTCAGCGAAGATGTAAGGCAACATTTTAGGGTTCCACTTCTTCTTCAAGTGGCCAAAGTGTACGCCGGCCTCAAGTAGTTGCTGTTGTAATGAAGTGTTTGCTTCCATTTTTGTAACGATTTAAAGCTTTTTCGTCCTAAAGACTATCAAAGCATATTTGTTTAAAAAAATATAATAACATCTCCCAAAATCCCAATGAAGGAATTGGTATTAACGTTTGCTGAACTGGTAGCTCCTACGTGCTTTCTTATGACCAAATTTCTTACGTTCAACACCACGTGGGTCACGGGTAAGTTGACCAGCAGCTTTCAATACAGGCCTGAATTCAGGATTCACTTCAAGCAAAGCACGGGCAATACCCAACTTTGCAGCTTCTGCTTGTCCTTTCAATCCACCACCTTGTGCATTGATTACGATGTCGAATTTGCCAACTACATCCGCAGTTTTCAAAGGTGCTTCTACTTGGTTTTGCAAATAAACCAAGGAGAAATATTTTTTATAATCCTTGTCGTTGATAGTAATCTTCCCTTCGCCCCTGCTGATGAAAACACGGGTAACGGCTTCTTTACGGCGACCAAGTGCATTTTTTTGTTTTTCCATTTATTATTTTTTTAGCTACCAACTTATGGCTGGAGGCTGTTTGTAATTTAGAATTTTAACTCTTTAGCTTGTTGTGCAGTATGCGGGTGTTTGTCGCCAGCATACACAAATAATTTACCAATCATCTTGCGACCCAATTTGTTTTTTGGAAGCATCCCTTTGATGGCTCTTTCCAAAATAACTTCTGGTCTGCGCTTCAACAAATCGCCAGCAGCTTCTTCTTTTTTACCACCTGGGTAGCCAGAGAAGTTGATGTACATTTTGTCGTCCAACTTGTTGCCTGTAAAAACAACCTTTTCTGCATTGATGATTATTACATAGTCTCCACAATCAACGTGAGGGGTGTAATAAGTTTTGTTCTTTCCTCGAAGGACGGCCGCAATTCTTGCGCTCATACGTCCTACGGTTTGATTAGTACCGTCTACTATCCACCAGTTGTGGGTAACGGTAGCCGCGTTGGCGTGCTGTGTTGTGAAATGTAAATGACTCATTTTTAAATTTTTTTAGTTGCTGATGCTATCCCACCAGACTTTTTTAATTTGGGCTGCAAATGTAGGGGTATCATTTTGATTATTTGTACTCTCATGCAAAATATTTTTTATCGCCCCTTTATAAATGATTGATTTTGAATAAATAATTTGCAATAATATTTTTATCATCAAAGAATTGTTTTGTTTTTTCGCCACAAAGACGCAAAGGCACTAAGTAACACTAAGAAAAAAGGAAAGGAACTCTATTAAAAAAAGAAGCCCCCCTGAAGAATCAGGGAGGCATGACACATTTCATCAAATCAATCCTTCAAAAGTTTATACTATTATTTTTTCTTTATCTCAACATTCATCATAAACATTTTAGTTCACCAATATACTAACTGATGGTCCGGCGGGGCTGATGCCTGCGCTGTTCTGGGCAAAAGAAATTACTGTTGCAGTTGTTCCTGCAGGAATGCCACCCAATTCTTCAATTAATTTACCACAAGTAATCACGATGGCTTCAATAGATGGTTTTACATAATTGTTTCCTACGGTGATAGTACCCACGGCACCCAAAAACACAACATTGATGTAAGAAGTTGCTCCCAATACTTTCTTCAATGTAATTTTCAATCCGCCGCCAGCGTCTGTACCCAACTTTGCTGCATCTGGAGCAACAGGTTTTGTTTTGCGAACCTGCACGTTAGTAGATGATTTATACCCAGACTTTGCAATGGTTGCTGCATCGCCTTTTGCAATCCCGTTCACATAATTGGCTTGCGAATGCAGCAATTCGTCCAGCGCAATGGCTGCATTTTCATACTCAATCCTTCCTTCATCACCATTCAAACGGCCGTTGTATGCCGCTTGCATCCTGTCAACAGCGGCTTTCAATATGATTAAAGTAATAGTTGGCGTTGCAAAAGTGCCAACATTGTTGCCCATATAGGTCACAACATTATTTCCAAGGGAAATCATTTTCAATTGGGTGTTCAAACTCCAGTTGAGTAATACTACTAGTAACTTAGGCATAACAATTAAGAGTTTGTTTAATAACTCCGGGGGCAAGCTAGTTCTTCTATAATGGCTTTTGGCATAGAAAGACGAATGTGTACAAATAAATATTAAAATATTTTTTTGGATGAACAAATATGAGATGCAAAAAATGAATAAAAAAGTTCAACAATGTCCTGCGGAAGTCTAAAAGTACACTTATGAAAGTCATAAGTGTACTTATGAAAGCCTTAAGTGCACTTATGAAAGTCTTAAGTGCACTTATGAAAGTCTTAAGTGCACTTATGAAAGCCTTAAGTGCACTTATGAAAGCCTTAAGTGCACTTATGAAAGTCTTAAGTGCACTTATGAAAGTCTTAAGTGCACTTATGAAAGCCTTAAGTGCACTTATGAAAGCCTTAAGCGCACTTATGAAAGCCTTAAGCGCACTTATGAAATCTCGATACCGATATTGGCCTTCTTCACCACATCTTCTAAATAAAATACAAGCCATTTATGCTGGTATATTATATTTACAAACTAGATGGATGCCAGTTGGGATATTGGTATTGGCAAAAAATTCTAACATTTTCAAATGAAACAAGACAACAAAATAGTAGAATACATAAGCAGGTACGTTAGTTTGACCGATGAAGAAGCAGAACAATTCAGCGCAGCTTTTAGGGAAGTGAAGATTAGAAAAAGACAATTCATTGTTCAACCAAACTTTACCGCAAAACACAGACATTTTGTTTTGAAGGGTGCTTTTAGGGCTTACGTTGTAGGGGACGAGGGGCAAGATCATACTATTGCATTTGCCATTGAAGATTGGTGGATAACCGACTTCAATAGTTATATTTTACAGAAACCTGCCACCATGTTTGTAGTTGCCCTTGAGGATAGTACAATCCTAGAAATAACTTATGAAAAGGAACAAGAGCTAAAACTGGCGAATCATAAGTTTGAGACTTTTTTTAGGATACGGGCAGAACGTACAGCGGCATTTATGCAACAAAGAATCATATCGAACCTTACTCAGACCGCCGAAGAACGGTTCGAAAACTTTGTCGAAAAATATCCATTGACCGTTCAAAGGGTTCCACAATATGCGTTGGCTTCTTATTTGGGCATGACCACTGAATTTTTATCAAGGATAAGAAACAAGCGCACGCACAAAAAAAGTTGAACTACATCAACCAAATTTCCTAAACTACATCATTTTCCACCTTTGTAGGTCGTCGCATTTTTGCACTGTCAATAATGACAATTAAAAGTTTAAATTAAAGTAAAAATGACAACGACACAAGAAAGGACTTTTACAGTTCCTACAAGGGCAGAAGTTTCTGCAAACAATCAAGGTATTTTCGATAACCTCCAAAAAGGGTTAGGGTTTGTTCCAAACCTCTACGCCTATTTCGCTAAAAGCGAAACTGCTTTGGGCGATTACCTTGCTTTTCAAAATCGCAAAAGCACGTTGAGGGCAAAAGAAAGGGAAGTTATCAATTTGGTAACCAGTCAAATTAATGGTTGCCGTTATTGTCAATCTGCCCATACGGTTTTAGGCAAGTTGAATGGTTTTACTGACGAACAAGTTTTAGAAATCCGCAAAGGTTCCGCAACCTTTGACAGCAAGTTGGATGCGCTTGTAAAGTTTGCAGCTTCAACCGCAGAAAACCGTGGAAGAGCTACTGAAGAAAGCAAAGAAGCTTTTTTTGCAGCAGGATACACCGAAGCCAACTTAGTAGATGTGGTAATAGTAATTGGTGATAAAATCATCAGCAACTATATCCATAATCTTACTGGTTTTGAGATTGATTTCCCAGTAGCAGAAGAAATCTAAATTTATAAAAAGGGCAGTCGCAACTGCCCTTTTTATATTCATTCATTAAAAAATAATAATAACAATGGAAACAAATAATAAGCTGCTTAAACAACAAACAGCAGTGCAAACAATTTTATGGTCAGGGTTAATTTCAGGCGTATTGGATGCCACAGCGGGCGTGGTTGTATATTGGATATTTAAAGGTTTGAACCCTTTGCAGGTCTTGCAATACATAGCGAGTGGAATATTTGGACTACAGGTAATTAATGGAAGTTTCATTTATGTGGTCATAGGTCTGGTTTTGCATTTTATCATTGCTTTTACTTTTGCCATTGCGTACTACTTGGCTTTTCCGTTCATTAAATCATTCGCAAAAAATACTTATGTAAATGGTTTGCTCTATGGCGCATTCATTTGGGTATTTATGAATTATGTGGTGTTGCCCAACTCAAACATACCGCATTCACCAAAAGATTTTGTATCAGTACTTGAGCTCGTTTGGCATAGTGCCTTGGTAGGGTTGCCAATAGCCATCATCACTGAAAAGAAATTGAAAGTTTAATCAACATTAAAAATAATAAAATGAAAAATAAATCTGAAACAGCCACAGATATCGAAAGGAATACACCCTTTGTTAACGAAGAATGTGGCGATACAATGTGGGATGAAGTATTGATTGAAAAGAGGTATCCCTTGCCGCCTTTTACATTAGAGACTGCCTTGCAAAAAGTAAAAGCAGCAGAAGACGCTTGGAATACCAAAGACCCAGAGAAAGTTTGTTTGGCGTATACCATCAACACAGAATGGCGAAACCGCACTGATTTTATCAATGGAAGGGAAGAAGTGAAGCAGTTCTTGAAAAAGAAATGGGAAAGGGAATTGAATTACAAACTTAAAAAAGAATTGTGGGGATTTCTTGATAACCGAATGGCTGTTAGGTTTGAGTATGAATGGCACAATATAATGAGGGGCAATGGTTTCGCAGCTACGGCAATGAGCTATGGGAATTTGATGAAAACGGATTGATGCAAAAGCGTTTTGCCAGCATCAACGACTTACCTATTAATGAAAGCGATAGGTATTTGTAGAATAATCACTGGTACTTTTCGATATACTAAAATTTTAGCCTGCGGATTTATAATCATAAAAGGATTAATAACCCCTTTGATTGTTTCTTTTTAATCTTTCAAAACTTTCTTTAGGATTAATCGTAGATAATAGCACAAGTAATTTCAATAGATTAGTTCAGCCAGAACTATACATTTGTAAATCTTAAAAAAGTACATGGAAAAAAGTAAAGTAAAGCGTGGTGTTATCTTGATGAACCTTGGCTCGCCCGATTCAACAGCTACAAAAGACGTAAGAAAGTATTTAGCAGAGTTCTTAATGGATGGAAAAGTGATTGACATCCCTTATTTGGTGCGGCTGCTATTGGTTAGGGGAATCATCGTTCCGTTTCGTGCGCCCAAAAGTGCAGAGGCTTACAGGACTATCTGGTGGAAAGAAGGTTCGCCTTTGATTCAACTAACCAAGCAATTGCAAACCGCTGTTCAGGCAAATTTGGAAGAGCCCGTGGAAATTGCGATGCGTTATGGCAACCCCACGCCTAAGTATGCTTATGATAAGTTATTAAAGGAAAATCCATCTATTGAGGAAGTAGTTTTGATGCCTTTGTATCCGCATTATGCAATGAGCAGCTACGAAACAGCCGTGGATTATATGAAGGAAGTGCATCAAAAACAGGGGTATAAATTTTCGTTGACTACCATAAAGCCCTATTACAACAACCCGGATTATATACACGCTTTTGCAGAACATATTCGCCCCTATTTAGAAAAGGACTATGACCATATCCTATTTAGTTATCACGGAATCCCCGAAAGGCATTTATTGAAATCAGACCCCACAAAACAACATTGTTTGCAAGTGGGTGATTGTTGCAATGTAGATTCTGTTGCACACGAAACCTGCTATCGTCATCAATGCCTTACCACTACCCGCTTAACGGCAGAGGCTTTGCAGTTGCCCAAGGAAAAGTACAGTTATTCTTTTCAATCAAGATTGGGAAGAGATCCTTGGCTGAAACCCTATACCGATTTCCGGTTGAAGGATATGCCAAATGAAGGCATAAAAAAGCTATTGATTATCTGTCCGGCATTTGTAAGCGATTGCCTTGAAACACTTGAAGAAATTGCTATACGTGGAAAAGAAGATTTTATTGCTGCGGGAGGTGAAACTTACGAGATGATACCTTGCCTTAACACTGATCCGCATTGGGTATCGGCTGTAAGCAAGTGGGTGAAAGAAGTGATTTAATCAGTAGTTTATTCGTGGTTCAAAGCCCTAAAAACTGGTCTTGCAATGCCCTCACCCCTAAAAGGCCAAGGGACAGCAACTAATATTATTACTATCGCAGCAATGTATAAAACACTAATCGTTTTATGTTTTTTGGATGGTGTTATTTCTTTTTTAGCGATTGTGTGAGACACAATAATCAGCATTAGCGACAATAGCATCATCAAGGGATGTTCTATTATCCAAAATCGCATGGAGTCGGATTGCAACACATCCTGAAATGTATATTTTTGTTCCTCTACAATCTGTAACCCATTCTGACCAAAGAAGTATAAATACAGCGAAGCAATCAAATTAGCAAACACAATGTAATAAAGAAGTAGGCTCCATCTTTTGTCTCTTTTATCAAACTTATTTCTCGATTCTACATTCAATCTAATCAAGTTAGCAACAAGTATAATCAACAATGCCCACCTTATGAGGCTGTGCAACCATAAAAAACCTCCGTACATAAAGAACAATTAAGGTTATTGACAAAAAAAGGGGCAGGTCAAATCAATTTGACCCACCCCCTATTATTTAAAAAAGCATTAAGATGTTGCTGTGAAAAATTTCACCACTACAAATTTATACTAGTTTTTGAAGATAGATTTAACTTCTATCAACTGCCCTTCAGCATTAGTAACTTTTATTTTGTAGTAACCAGTGCTAAGGTTAGCAACATTTAAGTTAATAGTTGCAACTTTATTGCTTGCATCCACTTTGCTTGCTTGCTTTAATTTACCAGTAATGTCGTAAACAGATACAGTAACATAAGCAGAAGCTTTATTCAAAGTAGTATTTACGGTTACATTGCTCCTTGCTGGGTTAGGGTAAGTAGACACATGACCTATTACTGAATTTGTGCCCACACTAGCAAAGTCAGAAATGCTATCCCAAATTACAACATTAGTTGATTGACTTATTGCACATCCAACAGGATTAATAGTCAAAGTAACCGTATAAGGTTCTGTAGCAGCAGAGTATGCTGGATAAGAAACACCTGCTAAAACTGAATCAGGTCTTGTAAGAGCCAATTGAATAGAAGATGCAGAATCAAGAGGCGCTGGTATTGTAACACCTGAAAGTGGAGCAGGTATTCCAGATGATGTACCCGTGTACTGAATTGACCATACGTAGTTATAGTTACCGTAAGTAGTTGCTTGTAGGTTAACAAGTGCTAAAGAGTCTGTTAAATAAGAACTATTGAACCTATAACCATAACCAAATCTTGTGACAGAATCAGAAGTGATATTGTTAACTGTAAATGTAGGTGTTGGAGCCAACGGTATATTTCCAGTGTTGTCTTGTAAATACACAGTTGGAGATGTTGCATACAACCCAGTATTTATATCTGTAACAACATAGTAAACTGCATAACGACCTGGACTATTATATACTTTTTGGAAATAGCTTCCATTGGTAGCAATAGTATCTCCAGCAGTTGATAAATGAGGTCCATAAGTGTAACTCAAAGATCCATCTCCCAAATACCAAGTCACATTGAAACTATCAGTTCCAGGAACAGTGTAATTAGGTGCTAATAAAAATACTTCACTACAACCGTTTTTAGATAAAGGTCCAAAAACAGTATCAGCTACTAAATGACCATCCGACACACTAACACTTGAGGCTGTAGGAGTTGGAGCTGGAGGAGTAACTATAGGTATTACTATTGTATCCAAAATAGTAGTGGTTGCAACCGCTAAGTTGTTATAACCATACACAGTTACTGATGTAAAGATTGTGTCTGCAACAGCACCGAATCCAAATTCTTGTGGGAAAGATATTTGCGGGTTCTGAAGGCTGTCATTAGAAATAAACGCATATTTAGCCCCATTGGTAACTTGGAAAGAATCACTACCAGCCAAAGTTGAGATAGAACTGTGAATACCTGTACCGCCTTTACTCGTAGTCAATGTCCAAGCATATTTAGTGATATTACCAAAAGCAATAGTTGGAGCAATGTTTAGTGTAGCTGTAGCAACAGAATCAGAGTAAGTGTAAGGCCCATAGTGGAAAGGCTTAACTACCACTGGTTTAGGATTTGAACCAAACGTAATAATTGAGTCAGTAAATTGCTTTGAAGTACCTGTAATTGTATCAGTAACTTTCAAAGAAACATTGTAAGTACCAGCGTATTTGAAAATGTGACCAAAAGCTGGTTCGATGTGATTACCTGGGCGAACGACGATTGTAGTATCACCTAAATACCAAGTTTGAACAATCTTGGGACCTACAGTGACTTGAATGTGAAATGTAACAGAATCAGAATATCCATTAACTGCCAAAGTGTGCGGATGCCTTAGAATTGTATCAACTATTGGGTTAACAGTTTGTGCTTTTGTACTGAACGACAATACCAAGTACAGTAAAACAACGGGCAGTGCCATCATTGTTTTTTTAAGATTGAGAAGACTTTTTTTCATCATTATTTGTTTTAAAATTTAATTATTATTTATTTAAAAATGGGTATAGTGTAAGTTAATCTTAAATTCCGAATTATCAAGGCATACCCGACCCCACACAATACCACCATCTGGTGTGTGTAATGTTGAAGGGAGGGGATAGACTGTTATTCATTTTTGTTTGTTAATAATAAAAATATTGTTTCTCTATTGTTTTATGAATTTCTGCGTTGTACTAGACTCTCCGTTGTTATAATCAAAATGTATAAAATAAGTACCCTTAGCCAAGCTGGATACATCCACTAAATAATTGTTGCTGCCTATTTCAGTAGAATGTGTTGCACTACTTATAGTCTTGCCACAAACGTCTGTAACCTGTAATCTCAGCAAAGCCTTGTTAGGTGCACTCAAGGAAATGCTCAATGCATTTCCTACTACAGGGTTTGGATACAAGCCAGCAAGTGAGAATTTATTTGATAACCCAATTGTCACTTTTTCAATCTTTGAGTAGATAAAACTTCCATCTGCTTTTTCCAATTTGATGCGGTAGTAGTTGTATCCTGATAAAGATAAATTATCTGTGAATGAATATTTATTAGTTGCAATTAATGAACTTACGTAAGAAAGTTCATTGAAGTTAACCCCATCAATACTGCGTTCTACTTCAAAGCCTTTTGTATGTGATTCATCTTGAATATTCCACAATAATAAGTTCCCTTTTTGGGTGGATTCTGCAGTGAAACTGATAAATGTTACAGGTAATGATGCATTGCCCCCGTGCAAATAGTAAGAAGAAGTCAATGGCAAAAGAGGAGAAATGTCGATATAGTCAATTGCAGAGTCATAAATACCGCTTCCAACAGGAGTCAATAATGAAGTATTTGCAAATAATCTATCGCCACAACTCGCAGAATCCATCGTTGCAACAAGACTAGCTAGAGAAGAAACCCCTGAACCGCTTTGATTGATCAACGCATTTAATTCAGAAGATTTGAAGTAGAATCTGATAGTCACCGGTGATGAAGGCTGTATTGTAGGGTCAATCTCTACATTGCGATCAAGATAATAGATACCCTTGCTATCTTGCCTTTCCGCACCACTATTTATAAATAAGTTAGTATTTATTGTACCTAAAATATTTCCCCGAGGGTTAATATCCGCAACCAATTTATTGCCGTGAGTTAATGTTTGCCACCCAGAACTATCTGTTTCATCAATAGTAAATGAATCAGTGGCATAGCAAGTATTTAAAGAAGCCGCATCGATATCTGGATGAAGCACATTTATATTACCTTCTGCAGTCCAATTACCAATGGTTGCCAGCCTTATATAATAGGTTGAACCAATAGTAAGCCCAGTTATTAAACTCGACTCCCCCGTACCGTTAGATAAAGCAACTAACTCCCCATAACCATCAGTTAGGTTGTTGTTTGTACCACTGTAAAAAGCAAATCCAAGCCCTCCAGCTATTCCAGAAACGGGCGAAACATTAGTAAGCCTTACCACAGCTTTATCCTGTGTTGCCACAAAAGAGTACCAAATATCATCTTCTGGGGGTGTTGCAAAAAAAGTAGATGGCTGAGGGGATGGAGTTGCATTAGTCATATTAAATGTATTCCCCAAAACAGAAGTATTATAAGCACTATGCGTTAGACTAACTGCGCCTATTACTTCATCATTATCTGGAGGGCAGGAGGTTGAATTCGATGAAATGCTTATTGGATTAGAATATACTGTACTTCCAACACTGGTGGGGCAAGCAATAGAACACCTGAATTGTGTAGCTTCACTCAAATATGCATTTGCAAGAGCAATAGAAGTATCATTTGGTAAGTTTGTCCAAATTCCGGTCGCTGTTTCTGATTGCCACTGATATTGTAAGTTTCCTTCAAGTGATGCGCCATTTAAACTCAAGGAAAAATATTGATATGGGCAAGAAGAACTTACATTAGAAACAGTTGAACCTCCATTAAGAGAGCCACTACACGTAACAAGGGGGGTAAAGCGATAAGTTTGACCACTTAAAGGAAGTGTAGCAATATTGTTAGTCGACTGTAGGTAACTTACTGAGGGATTTGCCGAAAAATCTGATAAAGACATGAACGTAACAGGTCCATTAGAAGTTGAAGTAAGACCAATTGAAGCACCGCCACTATAAGTACCCACAAATGTTCCAATTGTTTTATAAACAAAATCTATGACATTGGTGCCTTCATAGAATTTCACTTGAAATGAAATGGTTGGATTGAAATTAAGATAATCCCAAAAAACATTTTGCCATTGAACAGTAAAAACTCTGTTAGGCGCTGTACCTGTAGTTGTGTAAGTGAGATTACTATCATTCTGCACATCCATATTGTCCCAAAGTGGTGCAATAACTGGGCGGGCATTTGTAAATGTAGAAGGACCATTAGACAAATCATTTTGGTAATACTTTGCTAAAGTGCTTATTCCAAACCCTTCCCCTAATGTTAGGTAACCATTTGTGCTGATATTGACTGTAGTGTAAGTAGTATTATTGTAAACGAAAGAAAATCCAATTGGCACTCCATTTTGAAACCCTTGGTTAGTAGCTGAGAAAATACCACCAGGATTAACAGCTTGTAACGCAGCCTTAGTCCCTCCTGCAATTGAAGTATATGTACCAGCTATTGGAGAAAACTGATAACTTGGTTGTTGTCCAAAAACTGTGATTGAAAATAAAAATAACAATACAAACCCTATATAAAAGAAAGTTTTACCTATACGAACGTGCTGCAATCGTGTAACTGGGTATATATTAAATGGACGTTTCATAATATTCTTTAAAGGGTCACTCGCATATTTTTGCAAACAGACATGTGGTTTTGTTTACAAAAAAATCATTGGCAATACTACACAACTATTCAATATAAATATTCACAATGCAAAAATATTGTGGATAAACCAATATAATTATACCTATAAATGGCTATTTTTTACAATAAATATTTATTCTTTCCGTTGTTAGGCGCAATTGCATACATAATAACCATTTCTCTCGTTTTATACAAACACTACACGATGTAGTATTCTTACTATAAATATTTGGGGTATTAAAAAGTATTATTCGTTCGAACATATAATACTTTTGTAAATATTTTTTTAACTTAGTCTCTCTAACCCTTGTCAAATGAAAGAAAACGGAAATTTCTCTTTTGGAGAACTTGTTCATTCAATTCAATATGAGCTCGATTTAATCAACTCAGAACAATTGAATGTTTTTTTAAAGAGTTATGCAAATCTTATCTCAACAGGTAGTTTACTTGCACCAACGACCTACATATTGGATTATGTATCGAAAAAGTACGTAGCCATGGATAATAATGTAGAAGAGTTGACAGGTTATCCTACGCAAAACTTTTTGGATGGCGGGTTTGATTTCTTTTTAAAGATTACTCATAAGGAAGATTTGGCCATTTGCACAGAACAGATTTTTCCAAATAATTTAAACTTTTTAAATAATCTGCCAGCTAATGAACATGGACAATATCTATTTTCACATAATTACCGGGTAAATTCAAATAACAATGGGAAAATCATGCTTTACCAACAGAATAATCTAATTGTTTCTCCAGAAAATGGACTTCCTGTTTATAGTATTGGGTTGATATCTGATATTGGGCATTTGAAAACCGACAATTCAATCCTGCACCAAATAGGAAGAATGGGCCCGAATAAGAACTTTTCAAAAGACAAACTCATATACTCTAAAACTTATTATCCTGAAACCCAACTTTTATCAAAAAGGGAATCTCAAGTAGTTAAATTACTTGCAGAAGGAATGAGTAGTAGACAGATTGCTGAAAGGCTATTTATAAGTGAAAGCACTGTCACAATTCACCGGAAAAATATGCTTGAAAAAGCAAATTGCAAAAACGTTGCACAGCTAATTGCATTCTCAGCAAGGAATCATATCATTTAGCATATTTTTCATCTATTCACCTATTATTGACCAATCAAAGTTGATAAAAAACAATTTCGTTTAGTTAAAGATACAACCCGAATTGCAGGTATCAGCCAATTTATCGAAGCACAATCAAATTATCACAATCATCGCAGGTTTGAAAAGCTAACCTAAAAGATACGAACTTGCTAAAAGTAGCAGCAGCATCCTACAAAAGAGGAGAAATAACTTGAATAAAAGGTCTGTTTGTTACAACACCGACATCTGCGGTTAACATCACAGCAACTTTGCAGTTGACAACAGTTGCTCTAGTTGTTAAAGTAGTACCTATTGTGTTAAATTAAGTAGCTGTTATGACTATAAAATCGGTTGTGGCACGCAATATTTCAATTTCTGTTCACGCATTAGCAACTTATATTCATATATCAGCAACTAGAATAAGCATTTTAGCACCTAAGATGATTGCGAAAGCATCTGCGGTTATAACCAAAGTTACTTTGGTTATAACCGCAGATGAATAAACAATGATCATTAACACAGCTATGGCAGTCTTAATCGTATTAATGGAAGCAATAAGACAAATAGTCAGTCGCTTGTTGGGGTTAGTAAAACCCAATAATGACAGTTGTTTTTTGGTTTACCTTCTTTTCTCTTTGTCCAACTTTGGGCATTGCTGTCTATGTCGTAAATCCCTTAACTAAAAGAGTTTGATAAAAAAATATATCTTCAGAAACAATCATGAAGGTCTATCCATATATCCTATTCCTTATCCTCTTTCTTCGATGTACTCAATATCAATACTGGCAATAAGATTAAATTGGTAAGGGTTCCTACTACTAGCGTAAGCGAGGTGAGCCAACCTAAAGAGATGGTGCCACCAAAACTGCTGAAGCAAAAGATAACAAACCCTGCTATCAAAACCAAGGAAGTATAGATGATACTGATACCCGTGTGTCTGATGGTTTGCACAAGAGTAGGGGTGACTTTCCCGTTATATGTAGGCAGTTCTTGTTTGTAATTGATGAGAAACCGTATAGTGACGTCAATGGCTATACCAAGTGCCACACTAAATACGAGTACTGTAGATGGTTTTAGGGTGATGCCTACCCATCCCATAACACCTGCAGTTATTATTAGTGGGATAATGTTGGGTATCAACGAACAAATTAATATTTTAAAGGATTTAAATAAATATAGCATACAAAGTGTAATCAACAAAAATGCCCAACAGATACTATCCCGCAAGCCTTTGATGATAAAGGTAGATCCTTCCAAAAAGGTAACACTACTACCAGTGAAAGTTATTTTATAGACGGCAGTATCGAATATCTCATGGCTTTTATTTTCCAAATCTTGCAAGAACCCAGGTAGTTCATGACTACCAATGTCTTTCATATTCACACTTATCCTTGCCACCTGTTTATTGCTATCAATAAACCTGTTTAGCATTTTGAAGGCTGCATTGTTGTTTGCTGGTTTTGCACCGCTATCCTGCTTTGGAGAAAGGTAAGGGCCGAGGAAAGCCATATCCACATCGGCAGGAACATTATAACTCAGGCTGTCGCCATCAAAATAGGCTTGCTTGGCAAACTTCAATCCTTCTACAAAACTCAATGGCCTAGCTGCTTCGGGTCTATTCGCAATATATTCCGAAAACTCATCAATCTTGGCAAGTGGGCGAGTACTTCGGATCAGCCCTTTTCTTTTCTTGGTATCCACCATTATTTCCAATGGCATCACCCCTTTAAAATTGCTTTCAAACCACTTAAGGTCGGTATACAATTTGTCTTTCTTAGGAAGGTCATCAACCACAAAACCTTCACTCTTCAATCTAAATAATCCGGCAATAGCAAACAAAGTAATAGTAGCAGTGATACCATAAACCCAGCCTGAATGATTGAACACCCAACGTTCTATTTTAACCAACACTTCTTCTAAGAATTTATTGTTTAAATAACGAACATGCTTTGATTTAGGCGGGGGCAAATAACTTAACACAGAGGGAATAAAAATTAGTGATATGACAAAAAGAAGCATGATGTTGATGCCACTAACCACCCCAAACTCTTGAAGCAATGCACTACGCGTGAAAGAAAACACAGCAAAACCAATGGCTGCGGCAATGTTGCAGAATAAAGTTACAATGCCCATTTTGCCCACCATTGTTTTAAGAGCTTCCTCTTTGTCACCAGTTTCTTGATAAGCAGTATGATATTTATTGAGGAAATAAATACAATTGGGTATGCCTATAACCACAATTAATGGCGGGATAAGGGCAGTTAACAAAGTAATCTTGTACCCACAAAGTACCATTGTAGCAATACTAAATATCACACCCATACCCACCACAAGCAAGCTCATTATAGTTGCACTTGTGCTACGGAAAAATAATAACAAAGTAAAGGCAGACAACAAAAGAGAACCAAGTAGAAAGTAGTTCATCTCTTTCTTTATTTTGTCGCCAATAACTGTTCGTAAATAAGGCAACCCACTAACGTGTAGATTGATACTAGTCACTTTCTCAAAGTTGCTGATGGGTATCAGCATAGAATCTACTACTGCTGAACGAGCTTTACTATTAAAGATATCTTTGTTTACATTGATGGCAATCAAGTAACTATAGTTTTGTGAACTGTAAAGTAAGGTTCTGTAAAAAGGGAGATTCTCAAATACTTTTCTATCACTGTCCAAAGCCGCTTGTGAACTATAATTACTTTGAAAGATGTGTTTGGTTCTGAACTTTTTCGCAATGGTGTCATTGATGATATTGACAGCATCTGGAACACTTAAAACACCCTCTACATACTTTACTCGCTTTATTTCTTGCTGCAACTTTATAATGGCATTAAATATTTTGGGAGTGAAGAACTTGTTACTTTCTACACCAATAACTATTGTGCCAGCATCTTCCCCAAATTTATCTTTAAACTCTTGGAAGTCCATAAACTTAGGATTATCCACGGGCACCGCACGGGAGAAATCATAACTCAAGGTTATTTTAGATGCCTCATAGATTGCAAAAACATTTGCCACCAACAAAATCAATAGCAAGGTCAATCTATTCTTTAATACAAATACTCCTAAACGATACCACATAATAGCTAGGGGTTATGAATAATGAAATACTACCAATGTTCACAGGATTCAGCTATGAAACGTTGCAAAGAAAAGGAAATAAGGTATGGAAAACGTTGTAGGTTTCTCATAATCTATTCAACAGGTAGGATATTATTGCTTAAACAAACCAATATCCGATAAATTGGCAAAGAACACCAAGCAATATGCCCGAATAAATTTCAAGTCTTGTATGATTGCTAACTAAAAACCGTGCAGTACAAACTACTCCGGTCAGCAAGACAACAGTTGAAATAGCATATCCTGTTGCTGATTGATATACAAAGGCAAACAATATAATGGCAGCCATAGCTCCACCCATCGCAATGCCGTGCAGACTTATTTTTATATAATTATTAATAAAAACACCAAATACTGTAGCCGTAAAGATGCCAAAGTAAAAAAACTTTAAACCAGCGGGTTGATCAGTGAAAGTCCTGCTCAAATAATACATCCACCAATAAAAGAACATAGAAATAAAGTAGGGGATAATCCTTTCCTTTTGCGTTCGTAAAAATATGCTATCGCTAAATTTTAATCTCCACAACAAAAAAACTGAGAAAGCAGGAAAGAAAGCTGTCATCCAAAACACACTGAATATCTTCATCTTTAGCTGCCAATCAGTTATTCCTTCAAATTCATAAGGAAACTGATGCACCAAATAAAGAAATACATAAGTGGGGATGAAAAGAGGATGCAGGACATACGAAATGACCTTAGCTAAGAAAGTCACAAGTTTTGAGGCATAAGTCGTAAATCGTAAGTCGTAAGTCATAAGTATTTTGTTATGAGTTATAAATTGAGGAAAGAATAAAAAATATAAGTGCCAAATAACTCATAATTCCTTCCTCAGTCTTGCAACGGGAATATTCAGTTGTTCCCTGTATTTTGCCACCGTTCTCCTTGCAATGTTATATCCTTTTGCATTCAGCATATCTGTCAAAAACTCATCACTTATTGGTTTGTGTTTGTCTTCAGCATCGATCATATTACTGAGTATTTCTTTCACTTCTCTAGTACTCACTTCTTCGCCGCTATCGGTGCTTAGGCTTTCACTAAAGAAATATTTCAATCGATAAGTTCCAAATTCTGTTTGCACGAACTTACTGTTAGCCACACGGCTCACGGTGCTGATGTCCAGCCCTGTTCTTTCAGCAACATCCTTTAATATCATCGGTTTCATGGTCAGGACATCTCCGGTCACAAAAAACTCTTCTTGATGCCGCATTATCGCCCCCATTGTTGAGAGCAATGTCTGCTGCCGTTGCTGTATCATTTCTATAAACCATTTGGCACTGTCGATTTTCTGTTTGATGAAAACAACAGCTTCCTTTTGCCTTTTATCTTTCTTGTTTCCTTTATCGTATTGCTTCATCATTTCCCGGTAGCCCTCGCTTATTTTCAGCTCAGGGGCATTGCGTGAATTCAGCGACAATTCAAGGATGCCATTATTATTCAAAATATAAAAGTCTGGGACAATATAGGTCTCTGCTTTGTTCAGTTCACCAATATTCCCTCCAGGCTTGGGGTTCAGTTTTATTATTTGATGAATCACTTCTTTCAATTGTTCATCGGTAAGATTCAATCCACGTTGTATCTTTTCGTAGTGCTTCTTAATAAACTCATCATAATACTTCGACAATACTTCAATGGCAATTTGCACACTGATGCCCTCTCCTTTTTTCCTTTTCAATTGAAGAATCAAACATTCTTGCAAATCTCTTGCGGCTACACCAGGAGGGTCAAACTGTTGGATTTCTTTGATGATGTTTTCAATTTCTTTTTCATCTGTCATTACGTTTTGCCTGAATGCAAGGTCATCAGCAATAGAACTTAGTTCCCTTCTCAAATAACCATCATCATCAAGGCTACCTACTATCTGTTCGGCTATTTTAAAACGACGTTCATCCAATTCAAGCATCCCCAATTGATTCAATACCAAATCAAAGAAACTGTTCTCCAATTTCATGGGTAGCGTTTGCTTGTCGTCCATTTCAGGATAGTTGTCATCCTTCATTTTATAGTCCGCAATCTCCCCATCGTCATCTACCACATATTCACTCACGTCAGGGTTCTCGTATTCATCCTCACTACCGTCTACGTCAAAGTTTTCCTCCTCTTCTGTTTCAAATTCATCTTTTATTTCATCTTCAGCCTCTTTATTATCCTCATCTTCCCCCATTTCCAACGCAGGATTTTCCTCAAGTTCCTCTTTAATGCGCTCCTCCAAATTAGCTGTTGGTATCTGCAACAACTTCATCAATTGAATCTGTTGAGGGGATAGCTTCTGTAAAAGCTTTTGCTGTAACGATTGTCCTAATGCCATAATATAGTATCCTAAAACGATAATAATTCGGCGTAAAAATATGGTAATTTGCAAAAGCAACTATACGATAGGAGCAAAAGGTTTTGTTTGGAAACCAAAAAATTTGTACTCTAAGAGGAAAACTTATCCGACAAAGGGGAAAGTTTTTGTTGCAGGATGAAGAGAATGCAATTTAAACTGTGTCAAATACAGTTTAAATTGTGTTCCTTAGGATTTAAGACCGCTACATTGGATATTACGACATCTACTTAGACTTTTCGTTATCGACATTGAGATATACTCCTCCGATATTGAACTTTGAGGTATCTACATTAAGATTCACGGCATCTTTTATCAAACTAGAAATGGAGAAAGTAAATTAAAATCTCCCCTTAATTGATAGATTCTCACTCAACCTTTCTTCTTAGTGGATCGAGAGGATTTTCTATGGTGTTTTTTGTTTTGCATGGATATGGTTCCAACAAATGCAGCAACAACCAAATTGAATAAAATAGTTACCATAGTTAGTTTTGTTAGTAGTGAAAGTGACTTTAATACACGATTCTTGAGGTTCCACAGCGGTTAATTGAAATGAACCCCATTTCCAATATGATATTCACTTAGTTTTCTATAAAGTGTTGTGATAGCTATGTTTAATAATCTTGCAGCTTCCGTTTTGTTACCGTTAGTATAGTTAATCACTTTCTCAATGTGCTTCTTCTCTGCATTAGCCAAGTCGAAGGCAGTTATTTCTTTACCATTTAATTTTTGAACAATGTTTCTTTGCAGCGTGTTTGGCAAACTATCAACGTCTATCACTTTCTCATCCGATACAATGACACTTCGTTCTATAACATTCCTTAGTTCACGAATATTACCTTGCCAAGTATGTTGTTTTAATGCCTCCAAAAAGTTTTCAGAAAAGCTCAAGTCCTTTTTGTTTGTTTTGTTTGAATATACTCTCAAGAAATGATTGGCAAGTTCTTCTATATCCACGATCCTCTCCCTCAATGGAGGAAGCGCAATCTGAAAAACTGATAACCTATAAAACAAATCTTCCCTAAAGTTACCAGCTTGTATCTCGTTTTGCAAATCCCTATTGGTTGCGGCTATTATTCGCACATTTACTTTAATGGCTTTACTTTCTCCAACTTTCAGCAATTCTCCACTTTCTAATACCCTTAACAGCTTTGCTTGTAGTTCGGTAGGCATTTCGCCTACTTCATCCAAGAAAACAGTTCCGTTTGTTGCTTCCTCAAAAATGCCTTTGGTGTCTTTTACTGCACCCGTAAAAGCGCCTGCTTTATGACCAAAGAATTCGCTCTCCAATAAATCTTTGCTGAAGGCTGCACAGTTTACGGCAACAAAATTGTTTTTGCTGCGTAGGCTACACTCATGGATTGCCCTTGCAAAAACTTCCTTACCTGTGCCCGTTTCTCCACTCAATAAAACTGTGGCATCAGTAACTGCTACTTTCCTGCCCAATTCTATTGAAGAAAGCAATGCCTTCGATTTTCCAATAACCCCATCAAAGCATTTGCTGTTTGCTAATAGCTTTTCTTGGGTATACAGTTTTTTGGTTGCGGCTACTTTCTCCATTGCCTGATACAATAGAGGCAATATCTTGTTATTGTCTTCGCCTTTAGTTATGTAATTGAATGCACCATTCTTTATCGCCAACACACAATCAGCAACGCTTCCAAAGGCTGTTATCAAAATCACTTCTATGTAAGGGCGTTTCTCTTTTATAATCTTAGACAATTCTATTCCATTGCCATCGGGCAAGCGTACATCACACAGTACCACATCTACATCTGTTTGCGATACTTTTCTTAGCCCCGACTTAAAATCAATTGCTTGTCCAACAGAAAACCCTTCATTCGAAATTATTTTACCAAGTAATGTTCGGTGCTTTTCTTCATCATCAACAATCAAAATATTTCCATTCATCCAAATTATTTTTTTAGTCTCAACTATTTTGCAGCTAATTATGAATGAATAGTTGTTTCTATATCAATACCCCTCATTAAACAACTACTTAGGGATTAAACCACGGTACTATATCCTCGATAGTACCGTGGTGAGAGTGGGTAGGGTATGCGTGGGGGCTTATTTATAACATTGGTTTGTACAGATTCTGTGCCTGAACACCTTCCTTAAGGGAAGTTTCATATACAAACTTAACCTTGTACTCCTTTGCTTGAGCATCAAAAGCAATCAAGTCTTTATCCGATTTGAAGAAGGCATCCAGATAATAGCGAAACCTAGAATTGTCTGCAAAAGCAACTTTTAAATTATCCTTAGTAAGCTCTTTCACTTCCGAGTTTGCGTCTTTACTAAAATAATATACCATCTCTTTTGTATCGCGTCCCTTCATGTCACGAGTAACCTTTACATTGCTGTACAATACAAACGAAGTAGCATCCACAATTGCTAATGCATTGTCACCAGCAATACGATAGTCTACACCATTGTCTTTGTAGCCATAGATTTCGCTTCTTAAATAAGACGTTTTCACTCCTGCATCTACAACATCAATTTTAGCAGAAAAAAACATTGTATGCAATGCCAAATGGTTCTTCTTGTCAACTGAATAAATAGAATGCACTAGCTTTTTCTGAGCAAAGTCACTCGCGGTCTGATAAATACCACAAACAGGTTCTTTAGACGGAACAACACTTGCACTTAATGTTGTAATAGCCAAAACTGTAGCCAATAAAAGGCTGATTCTTCTACTTTTCATGTTTTCTTTTTTTTAATTGTTATTATTATTGTTTATTAATCAATGTTGATGTATGCTTCCCCCGTTTAGAACGAGGGAGCATACGTCACCAATTGTTTCTAATCTTTCTGCATCTTCATCTTCTATTTTTATATTGAAAGCCTTTTCTGTTTCCAATAGTATTTCCATCAAATCCAATGAGTCTATAGACAAATCCCTATTCAAGGAGGCATTATCTGTTAGCCTATCAAGCTCGATGCCTGTTTTATGATGCAACATTTCTAATAAATGCTCTTTTTGTTTCGCCTTAGATACATGTTTCATAGAGTATAATTTGAAGAAAGATGATAATAAATATTACTCTAGAACCTAACCAACAGTGCCATGATTATCCTGTTGTCATTGTTGCTCAAATCTGGCATCCATCCTCCTTGTGATGCCAAAGAAGGTGCAACTGCACCACCATTGGAAGCATAAGTATAGCCAGAACCAATTTGATAACCTCCAGGACCAGTTACACCGCCGTGACCAGCGAAGTATCCTCCTAAGTCAGTTTTGCCATTCGCCATGACTGCACCAGTACCATGGATGTCAATGATATGACGGTGAACATATTCTAATTTAAGCGTAAGGTTTTGGTTTACGTCCCACTCCAAAGTGGTAGAACCATCCCAAGCATCAAACTTTGAACCTGGACCAGTTTGTTGTTGAAACAAAGTATCTGCATAACCAGTAGGAGCAAGAATAAGGTATTGACCAGGGTTGTGCATAAAGCCTCCACCAATTGTCCACGCAAAGTGTTGTCCAAACCACAATCTGTTGTAAGCCATCGCACTAATAAAGTTTTCTGGAACCGTACCTGCTTTGTGTCCAAAAGGACTAACACCTGCACCACTTTCGCCACCAAAGTCTGAAGTCAAGCTAAACGCAGCCTTATTAAGTCCTTTTTTACCCGGCACATTATAGTACCTTTTCAAAAAGCTATAATCTAAGTGGTAACGTAATCTTCCTGGTGCAAGCGCATAGTCATGCCCTTCATAGTTATTAAATACCCAAGCAGTAGATTCTGTAGGGCGGTAGTATATGGAAGCACCCACACCAGGTTGGTGATTAAATGTACCATAACTCTGCCATCCATTTACCAACCACAACTCTACCTTCAATCGATCTGTAGGAAATGTCTGTAACCTTAAACCGTTAAAGAACCAAGGAGTATTATCGGAAGTGAAAGATGGTTGATAGCCCCAGTTTTCGAAGTTGTTGTAAGAAAACAATCCAACGTACGACATAAAGATACCCGCATCCAAGTTTACACCATGCCATTTGTCCCAGTGGTATCCAGCATAAGCCTCACTGATATAACGATAGATAGTTTGCAAATCATATTGCCCTTTATAAGAACTAATATCGTTACGCGGAACAATTGTAGCCCTTGTACCAAACTGCATCATGATACGTCCACGGACATTGCCATAATGAATGTCGCCACCAATACCTGCAAATGAAAGTTGCAACTCATTGTTTCTTGATACTGCCGTAGAACCTACCACCGTATTGTCTATCGGGTCAGCGAAAGAATAAGAACTATTCAAATCGAAAGTCACGTCACCAGTAAAATACTTAGAATCAAAGGCAGGTGCACTTGTTTTTCTGCTTTGTCCCATCATCCAAGAGAAATCTCCCCAAGCGAATGGATCTGCAGAATGCGCAACCGTGTCTTTGTATTTCTTTTTTCTGTACGCACCGCTAGAACCCTTGTCAGAAAAAACCCTGTAAAGAGTCTCGTCTTCGTTCTCCAATTTTGGTGGTGCATCTGTTTTTACCAATTCACCTGCTACTACACTGTAAGTTGTTTTAGTATTCTGGGTTGCCACATCAGTGTTCCCCGAATTACCGCTTCCACCAACTGCATTGTTTTCCAACGTAGCATTAGCATTCTGGATGGTTTTGACATCCCCTACTTTTTGTGTCAAATCTTGGCTCTTTGCTACAACCAACAACGCCATTGCCGCACTTACTGTTAGTACTTTTCTCAACATGTTTTTTCTCGTTTTAAAGTGTTAATGAATGAATAAAAAAAAGGAACTGACTGTCAACAACCCAAACTTGGATCAGAAGTTTAGACTTAGTAGCTTACAATCAGTCCCTGTACCCGGTTAAAATCTTACTTACAATTTAAACAAAAAAATAAAATGTTAACTCAATTATCTATCATCCAATTACTGAACCAAACATGTTAAGAAATAGTGAAATGCTTACTAGCAAAGGGTTTTGCAATTATGCCAACTTTTGAACATATTAGCAATCTTTTCATTTTGAAATGGTAAATCATAGCATTGTGAAATGATTTGGCATTTTTATTATTAAATACTTTTTTACAATAAAAATTTATATCTTCAATCTATTATAATAAATTAGATATTTTTTGATTATTTACTTTCATTTTATACATATATAAAAAAATATACTATAAATAGGTGGTATTTAAGGGGCATTACAATGACAAAAAATAAGAACAAATTAGAATGTCCTTCACATGTATCGCAAAATCAACCCAATTTCTACTAGGCTCTCACTTTTTCTTTGTGCTTTTTTCTGCCTTTTGCCGATGTCGGTGAGATACACAACATCCAGCTAGTTTATAAATACAATACACCAGCTATATGACTTTATTTTATTTTAATATGGTAGTGACCTCCTTTCTGCAACCGCATCGTAAAGATAAATCTTCAAAGAATAACAATAAACATAGCTTCGTGCCTTCGATGAAATGGGATATTGTTGTTAGAAAGCCTGTTTCTGCTTAGCCTCACCTTGTAAAAAAGCCGAAAGGTTCATTTTTTATACTTTTTCTTTCCTTAATTATTGTTTTTCTACGACAGAAAACATATTTTCTTTCACAGAAAAACATATTCAACAACAGAAAACATATTTTCTTTCATGGATTATTGTTTTTCTACAGCAGAAAATACATTTTCTTTTTAAGAAAAACATTTTCTATGACAGATAATATATTTTCCTTGAAAGAAAAACTCTTTTTAGAGGCTAAAAAAACATTTTATTAATAGGTTTTCTTTTAAAAGAAGAAAATCACTAACGAAAAAAATCATGAAGACATACATCGAAAACACAGAAGAAAAATTAGTTAAGCAGATTGCTCAGTTTTGCGACAAGTATACAATTTATGCAAGCTTGTTAAAAGTAGATCCCACCAAGATTGATAATTTGAAAGCGGGTAGCTTGTTTATGGCTTTTATTTTGGAAATACAGGGCAAGGTGCAAACGCTGGCTGTTACTTTTACAGCTTACAAAGATTTGGTGTTTTATGGTACTGGAACAGATGTTTTGGGAGTATTGCCCGTTTTACCTGTTTATCCTACCTCCCCACCTCCAGTTTGCTTGGCAGCAGTGGAAAGCCTTTTTAGGGAAATAATTCAGCAGTGTGTAAAATCGGGCAAGCTTACCGAAGATATGGCCAAGGCATTGGGCATTTTTGAGGAAGTGCCTGTTGTTGTGCTAGAGAAGGGTACACCTGTTTTGTCATTGAAATCTATGAATGCGGGTCAACCTAAGTTGCACACAATCATTGGCGATTATGAAGGTTTTGAAGTTTGGAAAGACACAGGAGATGGATTTGTATTCTTGAATGTGAGCAACAGTCCAAATTATACCGACACCTCTGCCCTGCCAACAGGAGGAATTGAATTAGTATGGAAATACAAAATTATCTATCGTTATAAGAATGCGCAGATTGGCAACTGGAGCAATGTCATTTCTGTGGCGGTGAAAGGAAACTGAGAGCTGAGTGATGAGTGATGAGAGCTGAGTGATGAGTAAAAGCCCTTGAAGTAAATATTTCAAGAGCTTTTTTGATAACTCACAATAATTTTTTTAACCATCTTTCTATCGATTTTCCGAAGTAATGCTATCAATACTCTTTCCTAGAAAATTTGTATAAACTGTTGCATCCTGATAATTCAAGTGAATGCCATCAGTGGTTTCAACCCTCATGTTTTCTGGAACCTTGATGTATTTATATTCATTTTCTGGGAAATACTTCAAGAAGTCTTTTCTTATTTCAACAGGAAGCGGCGTTGCCACAAGCGTGTTATTGATAGGCATTTCAAAGAAAATAATCTCACAGCCCTTCTTCTTAAAAAAATCAACATCCTGTTGCAGCTCTTTAAACTTATTATCTATTGCTTCTGTCGATGGCAGCTTCGAGAAATCTTTTCTATTCAGTTCCACCGCCCACTTGGTAGCACCACCATACACAACCTTATCATTTACCGATGCCACTACACTCCTGTTAGTCCCCGTGGAATGCAATTTCTGCTTCAGTAACACAGCCTGATGCACCAATCCTTTCGTACCTTCCGCCAATGCCACAACAGGTTTTTTATCCTCCCTAAACGAAACAACATATTTCTTTAAAAACAACAAAACAGGATTGGAAAACTGTGAAGTAAAGTTCGAATTCTCTGGTCTCATCACCATATTGGTCTCAATTAGCAAAAATCGAGGATATTTCTTTTTTGCCTTTACAATTGCAATGCCATCATATATGCTTTCTCCTCCAAAAGCTAGGTTCACAGTTTGGCGCAAACTATCGGTAAGGATTCTTTCTGCCAAGGAAGATCCAACTATTATTTTGTTATAATCATCTTTGGAACTAAATAAAAAATTTTGTGCTTTCAATGTATTGTCCTGACCCAAATCCTGGATATAAGACCACTTAGCAGGATTGACAATCAAAATAAGCAAGGTATATATTATGCTGAATATTAAAAAAACAACAACTATTTTCTTAACCATAATCTAAAATTGAAAATAAATAAACGACCCAGGAAAACCACTATTAAATACAATTAAGAATAGCATAAGCCCATAAAAAAAGTATCCGAATCTTCTTGCTATACTATGAAATTTCTCCCCGCCAATATAAAAAAGGTGGTAGATGAATATTGGGGAGGCATAAATAAGTATATAAACGATACTGTCTGTATTTGGACTGTGAGATATGTTTTTAACGAATTGACCAAGAAACTCCATAGCCTGACTAAAATTTGTAAGCTTGAAGAAGAGCCAGCAAAGAGTAACTGTAAAAAATACAATCATGCCTTTTATTGCCAAAACCAACCTAGTCTCCTTTAGTTTAATAAAAGAAAGAGCCCTTTCAATACTCAATGCCAACCCATGAATTATTCCCCATAAAGCATAACTCCAAGCGGCACCGTGCCACAAACCACCTAGTAGCATCACCAGCATCAAATTGAGATAAGTCCTTATCTTCCCTTTTTTATTTCCACCTAAGGGTATATACAAATACTCCATCAAAAAGGAAGAAAGGGAAATATGCCACCTTTTCCAAAACTCTTTAAATGAAGTTGAGACATATGGAAAATTGAAGTTCTCTTTAAAGTTATATCCAAACAATTTTGCCAGTCCAATGGCAATAGAAGAATAACCCGCAAAATCGGCAAATATTTGGCACGAATATCCAATCAGCCAAAATAGCATATTTATTGAAGCAGCTCCTTTAAAATAAGGATAAAACATATAGAATGTAAAAGTGCCTAAATTATCAGCAACTACCATCTTGAAAAAATAACCCAATATCAGTTTCTTACAAACGGCATCCCACTGTATTTCCCCAAACTTCTTGGGGCCAATTTGTGGTAGAAAATCGTGTGCCTTTACTATCGGCCCAGAAATTAATTGAGGAAAAAAACCCTTAAAAAACATAATCCTTTCCGCATGTTTTACAAACGAAACAGGGATTATATCGATATTTTTAAAATGCTTTTCCCTAAACACATCTACAACCAAACTTATCCCCTGAAACGTGAAAAAAGAAATGCCAATGGGAAGTGGCATGTTTACCAGAAATTGCCCGACAGAGGAAGAGGGGTTCAAAAAGGTTCTGGATAACAAAGGACTATACTTAAAAAAAACAAGGATTGACAGATTGAGTGCAACTCCTAGGACTGCAAATAATTTTCGATATTCGATCTTACCATAAACAATAAAGTAGCTTGAGACAATATTTATTGAAACCGAAAACAAAAGTAGCAATACCAATATTGGCTGATTGTAAGCGTAGAATATTAGGCTTGATATGATTAGTATCAATGTTTGGAATCTTGGAAAAAAAGGAATGTAATAAAAAAGGAATGTTACCGAAAGCAAGCATAAAAAAATGAGATCCGTAAATAGCATCGAAAAGTTGTATATTGATTAAGAGTTTCAAATGTAGGTTAAAACTATTTCCAAAAACTATCTAAACATATTTCAAACAATACCAAAGTAATTAATAATGTATGGGTTAATGCCTCTTACCCTTTCATTTAGTTTTACTCAACCAATAAGTAACATAAAAGTATTTTCAATTATAAAGTACAAAAAACAAAAACCTATTTATTCCTTCAAAAACAGGACTTTTTAATTTAAAAAGCATGTTTCATCTGACCATGGCCTTCTAAAAAAGCCGACAGGCTCAATTTCTCCAGTTTTATTTCACTATTTATTGTTTTATTTCGGAAATAAATACATTTATTTCCCAAAAAAAATAAAACTCCATTTTTCACAGTTTGAAATCACTTTCTAATCGATGGTTCTTCAAAAAAAGATCTGTCACAAACAAAAAAAATAATGACTCGGAAAAATCAAATACGCTAAAAATTCATTGCAAATTCTGAATAAAATCATTATTTATCATTCAATCAAACCAATTCTTTGCAGATATTCTTTGCTATTGCAGGCCCTTCATACACAAATCCAGTCCATACTTGAATAAGCGAGGCTCCGGCATCTAATTTTTCTTTGGCATCATCACCCGTAAATATCCCCCCACTTGCAATGATGGGTATTTGTCCTTTCAATTGTTTTGATAGATAAGTAACTACCTCTGTACTGCGCTTTTGAACTGGCTTTCCACTCAAGCCACCCATTCCAATTGCATCTAGCTCTGCAAAAGAGGTAACCAAATTGTTCCTAGTGATAGTTGTATTTGTAGCAACCAATCCATCCAATTTTACTTCAAGGGCAAGGCTAACAATATCATCCAATTGCGTATTGGTTAAATCAGGGGCAATCTTCAATAGTAAAGGTTTAGGATTTTCTTTGGCTTGATTGATGGATTGTAGGTTAGCCAATATCTTTCGTAAAGCATCTTTTTCTTGCAATTCACGTAGGCCAGGCGTATTGGGGCTGCTCACATTAACCACAAAATAATCGACCACATCAAACAAAGCATTGAAGCAAATTTCATAATCCTTCCACGCATCCTCATTGGCAGTTACTTTGTTTTTACCAATGTTGCCTCCAACAATAATACGGTTGACTGCTGACTGTTGACCGCTAACCGCCGACGGTTGACTGTTAACGGTCAACGGTAAACAGTCCTTCCTATGACTTAACCTCTTTGCAATCACTTCCACCCCATCATTATTAAATCCCATCCTGTTTATCAAGGCTTTGTCTTTGGGCAAACGGAACAGACGAGGTTTGTCGTTGCCAGTTTGTGGACGAGGGGTAACAGTACCTATTTCTACAAAACCAAAGCCTAGTGCTTCCAATTCATTGAGGTACAAAGCATTTTTGTCAAAGCCTGCACCCAAACCAACCGGGTTGCTAAATTTCAGCCCAAATACTTCTTTTTCCAATGAGGGATGGAGATAAGAAAATTGGTTGGAGATAATCTTCTTGATCCAACCGAATTTACAAACAAAAGAAAGGCTGCCCATACTGAAATGATGGACAGCCTCTGTATTGAAACGAAATAAAATAGACCTGATTAGCTTATACATGGCTGCAAAGAACCACGATTTATACTAATGATGATATGATTTGAATGAAAAGATTTCCACGCTGTGGTTATGAGTGCCTAAACGGCAATACCATTAGAGGAAAAGATTGAAGAAGTAATAAATAGCAGCAGCCATCAAAGCAGAAATAGGAATAGTGACTACCCATGCCCACATAAGATTTACAGTAACGCCCCAACGAACTGCACTCAAACGTTTAGTGGCCCCAACCCCAATGATTGACCCTGTGATTGTATGTGTAGTAGAAACAGGGATTTTGAAATGTTCAGTAAGAAATAACGTAATGGCACCCGCAGTTTCTGCTGCTACACCTTCCAGCGGGGTTACTTTGGTAATTTTTGTACCCATCGTTTTTACAATCTTCCAGCCACCGCTTAGAGTACCCAAAGCAATAGCCAAGAAACTACAAAATGGAACCCAAGAATATTGATCTGCAAATTGGTTGAAAGTTAGTTTATGACCAAGTTTTCCTTGATAGAAGATTATAGCAGCACCAATAATGCCCATAACCTTTTGTGCATCATTGCCACCATGACCCAAACTAAAAGCAGCACTAGATACCAACTGAAGCTTTTTGAACCATTTTTCTGCTTTGTAAGGATTACTTTTCTTACAGATATGCACAATTATAATAGTTATAAAAAAAGAAATTATCATACCTATTAATGGGGCAAGAAAAATAAACAAAAAGGTAGGAACTACTTTGGCATAATTGATCACATCACCTGAAGCACTTGTAAAACCACCTGCATGAGCCAATGCCGCACCAATAAATCCGCCCATTAATGTGTGTGAAGAACTAGAGGGGATGCCAAACCACCAAGTAATAAGATTCCATACAATTGCGGCAACTACACCTGACAATATTACTTGGAGGTTAATAAAGTCGGCATTAACCCATTTGGCAACAGTATTTCCAATACCAAACTCATGGTATACGTACTTTGAAATGAAGAACGCTGCAAAGTTGAAAAAAGCAGCCCAAACCACTGCCTGAAATGGGGTAAGTACTTTTGTAGAAACGATTGTAGCAATAGAATTAGCAGAATCGTGAAAGCCGTTTATGAAATCGAAAATATAAGAAAGTATTATGATGACAACTAATAGAGTAAACATAATGTTAGTTAAGTTATTTGAATTCCGATAATCAACTCATCATTTAATAAAGTTGTATTATCAAAGAAGAATCAATTAAGAGTATTTAATAATAATACTTTCAATAACATTGGCAGCATCTTCGCATTTATCGGTAGCAATTTCCATTGCCTGATAAATTTCCCTTTTCTTTATTACCTCTTTTGCATCAGGCTCCGTTTCAAATAGCCTCTCTATGCACATGTCAAATACGTCGTCTGCTTGATTTTCCACACTGTTTACTTTTACCAAAGCCTCAGTCATCCTGCGCAGGTCATTCATATCCCGTAACCCATAAACAGCTACTTTTATTTCCCTACATCCTTGGTCAATAAGGTCAGCCATCTTTTGGATACCAGTATCGTTGGGATTAATATTATAGAAGTTTATCTTTTTTGCAGAACTATATATCAAATCACAGATATCGTCTAAAGCAGTTGCAAGGTAGTGTATGTCTTCCCTATCAAATGGAGTTATGAAGTTCCTGCCAAGTTCTGTAAAAAGTTTATGGGTATAATCATCATTTTTATGTTCAAGATCTTCAACATATTTAATTAATGGGGCCCTCTTGTCACGGTCAGGTTCAGCAACTACTTTTTTCAATTGCCCTCCCATCTCCTCAACTGTATCAGCTACTTGCTCAAATAACTCATAGAAAACTTTGTTCTTAGGCATAAAAAAACTGCCAATCGTATTAAATCCCATTTAAATAAGTTTATCGGCAAAAATAGAGGGATAGTCCTATCCAGCCCAATTATTATTAATCACGTTAACAATAAGATAATATTGGGTTATCAACAAAGTAGTAAAAGTGGTTTTCCAATTGATAACAATTAAATCACAAGAACTTAATGTTTCCATAACATAGAGCGTTAATCTTTGCTGCTCTTAATAAAATAGCAAGCACATACAGTAGGATTTTCTCATTTTCCGGCCCTTGTCTTTACAGGGGCTTTTTTATTTTATTGATGAATGCACCTGTGAAAATATTAATTTGTTTACTTTGTTGCGGTAATATAAATAATATTGCTATCTTGTCCCCCTAAACAAAATGCTACCATTATGATTAATTTTCAAGACATTAAAGTAGGCGATTACGTGCAAGCCGAATACGAAGGCAAGCTTTGGGACGGCGAAGTAATTGGCCTTCAACATGATCAACAATTAGTACAAGTATTGACAGATGTACAGGATTTTTGGTTCGAACCCCAACATCTTTTCCCTATCCCGCTTTCGGTACGAGCATTGCTGCAATTGAACTTCACCCCTACAAAAGGTGAAAATGGCAAGGTAAAATATATGAAAGGGGCTTTTAGGATTGAGACAGAAAGCGTGGCTGACGATTTCTCTCATTTTGATATGTGGTATAGGGAAGATAAGAGGCACAACCCACATGTTAAATATGTACACGAATTGCAGAATCACTATTTGGAGATGACAAAAGTTCACTTAACGAGTAATTAGAATAAGGTGAATAAAACTAAAAAGGCAGCTAGTACATCATGTACTGGCTGCCTTTTTAGTTTTTACTTCGCTTTAGCTTTTTCCTAACTCCATCATCCGCATTTGTTTTGCATCCTGTAAGAATTGGGAGGCAAAAATGAATTTATTAAGCAATTCATTATCACTGAAAATGATTTCTCTATTGCTGCCTTCCCACTCTTTCTTGCCTTTGTGTACATAGATAATTTTGTTTCCTATTTCCATTACACTGTTCATATCATGGGTAACAACAACGGTGGTTATGTTGTACTCGAGGGTAATGTCGTGAATCAATTTATCGATCAATAATGAAGTCTGTGGGTCAAGGCCTGAGTTTGGTTCATCACAAAAAAGATACTTAGGGTTTAATACAATAGCCCTTGCAATACCTACTCTTTTCTTCATCCCACCACTCAACTCAGCAGGAAATTTCTTATTTGCACCAACCAAGTTTACT
>Ga0164296_1000947_pt1 | contig 32504 bp, 21 predicted proteins | sample GEODES057metaG_FD_113533 | JGI IMG/M metagenome (GOLD analysis project Ga0164296, IMG submission 113533) | Dystrophic lake water microbial communities from Trout Bog Lake, Wisconsin, USA - GEODES057 metaG | ecosystem: Environmental > Aquatic > Freshwater > Lake | place: USA: Trout Bog Lake...
AAATTCATGGACAGCATCATTCAAAAGTATTTAGACGCAGACACGATAAAATCAATAACTCATACTACAACTTATGGAACAGCTATTAATAAGACTTTTATTAAGTAAATTGGTATTATTAAACAGTGTAGCAAACAACAATAGTTTAACAGTTTCGGTAGATGGCATCCCTATAAGTAATGATGGGCTTGTGTTGTCTGCATTAACCATACCGTCGTCATCAAAATATCAAACAGTAAATATTCCAAGCTTTGATATCTCATCAGGCAGCCATACACTGAGGATAACATTTACAGATAGTATGAATGGTGTTGATTATGGTCAGATCAATTACCTGACTTACTACAATGTACCTGGTTTTATTCAAGCTGTTAATTACAATAAAACAGGTACTTATAGCACCAAACCTGCCCCTACGCTAGTGTCAATCGTAACTATACCAGAATCCGGTGGAGGAGGGACTGCATTAAATAATATAGATAGTAATTGGGTGGAATATGCTGTAAACGTTGCAAAGGCTGGTTCATATTTACTGCAATTAAATCTTTCAAACAGGTATGGCACTGGAAGTAAGCATGTCAATATTATTGATAATGGTAAGTTGATGAAAACAGTTGCAATTCCTTCCTATACCTATAATCCCACCAGCATACAAGCTTTTACTACAGTAAATACATCCATTAATTTCCCTACTGCTGGCGAGCAAATCATACGTGTAGAATTTTATGGCACTTACTCAGGGATTACTTGGTTGAATTTCGCCCCAACGGGAATGGCTGCAACCATTACTTCGCCAGCCAATAATGCAATATTCAATCCTCCAACAACGGTAACCCTTTCCGCTACTGCCACTGCAACCGCCGATAAAATAAGCAAGGTAGAATTTTATAATGGCGATCAATTGTTGGGTGCAGACAGCGTAAGTCCTTATAATTTTAGCTGGCAAAATATTCCTGCTGGCACATTCAGGATAACCGCAAAAGCTTACGACACATCGGGTAATGGGTTCTTCGCTACCCCAATCACTTTTCAAGGAAATAATACACCACCAGCTATAAATATTGTTTCCCCAGTACAATACACTACTTTTTTATATGGTAGTAACTTCAATATAACTGCCAATGCTTCCGATACTGATGGTAGCATTGCTAATGTTCAATTTTATAATGGAACAAACTTTTTGGGTTCAGTATCAGACTCACCTTATATATACCAATGGTATGGAAGTGCAACCGGGACCTATCAAATTACTGCTTCTGCAACTGATAACCTTGGAGCAATAACTTCAACAAGGCCATTAACGCTGAGTGTTGGGATATTTGAAGCAGAAAACTGGGTTTCACAGCTCGGCACAGATACGATCAGTGTTGCAAAAGCTAGCAATGGCAAAGTGGTATATAAAATTGATTCAACAAATAACTATTTGGATTATTTACTAAACAGTGACAGGAATGGACAAATAATGTTGGGGCTGAATATTTCTAACTCAAAACTTGGTAGAAAGCTAAGTATTCTATTGGATAGTGTTCCTATTAGCCTTGATGGTATTGCATTAAATAACCTCGATTTGCCAATTACTAAAAATACCAATCCGGTTTGGACAGCACCATTTGATATATCTGTGGGTGAGCACACCTTAAGAATAAGTTTCATTGGCGGTGTGGATTCTTTTGATTGTATGAAGATAAATGAAGTGACCTATAATGAAATCCCGGGAACTATCAAAGCAGAAGATTGGACTATTGATGGAACCGATTCTTTTGCTGCCCCTACTTTAAAAGTAGCCCCTTACACTGATTTTAATGATTTAACGGGAACATCTGTTAGTAACTTGTATAAAAATTGGATAGAATATGCTATTAACGTAGATACGGCTGGCAGGTATAATCTGGCAATGACTCTTGCAAATAAATACAGCAACATATTATCTGGACCTAAAGTTTTACCCTATCTAGCCCCACCTGTAAATAGTAAACGTGTTGATATTTTGCTGGATGGTCAATTTGAAAAATCTTTAATCCCACCTGATCACACTTGGGATTCTGCAAAAACTAAAATTGGCTTCAAAACAGTTTCAACGGATAGTTTTTATTTTCCAACGCCGGGTAAGCATACGCTCAGATTATATTTTTATGGTTACGATTTAAACTATGATAGTATGACATTGACGCTTCTGTCTTCCTCACTACCTGTAAAATTAGCTAATTACAATGTTCAAAGCCTGAACGGAAAGGATGTACTAATAGATTGGAAAACGACGCAAGAGGTTAATAATGACTATTTTATTATCCAAAGAAGCTATGATGGAAGGAATTTTGAAGCTATTGCCAAAATTCTTTCAAATCGGAATGTTGATGGTGGAGACTATCAGTATATAGATAATATGCCTTTTAATGGAAATAATTATTACAGATTGGCTCAAGTTGATAAAGATGGTCATTCAACTTATTACGAGGTTAGGCTAATTATCATCAACAATAAAACAGCCCCTTCTTTTTCAGTATATCCCAACCCTGTAAGAGGGGGGCAATTAACCATCAGATTGTCTGCACCAATAACTGATTACGCAAATATCTCTCTGATAAACGTGTTAGGAAGAGTTATTTTTAAGGAAAGTGTATTGATCAATGGCAATGATTGCACTATTCAATTGCCCAATGACTTACCAGTTGGTACCTACTTTTTATCATTGAATAACTTAACCCCCAAAAGAGTATTAATAAAAAAATAAAAAAACTTAGAGGGTAAACAATGGGTAGGAGAATTTAGTGGTGTATGTCAGGGCAATGATTTATGGTATTGAAACATTATTCGTAAATTAAGGTCAACACCTTAGTGAATTCAACCGCTTGTACACTTTCATTGTGAATAATGACAAATGCAACTTGAATATTGACATCTAACTACCCATTTATCCAATCCAACGAGGTCGTTACAAGCTCTAACGAGGTCGTTACAAGCTCCAACGAGGTCGTTACAAGCTCCAACGAGGTCGTTACAAGCTTCAACGAGGTCGTTACAAGTCTCAACGAGGTCGTTGCAAGCTTCAACGAGGTCGTTGCAAATGACAATTAGGTTGTAACGGGAGAAAAATGGATAATTATTGAACTCAAATTGGGTATAAGTAAAGAAAGAGATAAGTAATGATTAATTACCCTAAAAGTTAATCCTAGTGTTTCATTTAACTTTTTAAGGTAAGGTTTTCAAGACGCAATAAACAATTTTATGGTACTACGCAAACACTTACATTTTATAATGCTAATGGTCTTTTGGGGATTGACTATTTCTACGTTCACATTTGGACAAAATATAATTTTGAGACAAAATCATGAAAATGGCATTTATCATTCTGGCGATAATGTTAGGGTAACTTTATTTCTAAGTGATAAATCAACAACGGGTGTTTCACTGAAAATTCAAAAGAACTTTGGTAAGCAGACAGAAAATCAACTAACCTATTCAGGGGATACTTTGGTGGTCTTTAATCAGGTTTTAAATGAGCCTACAACCTTAGTATTTACAGCAAAAGCACCTTATGATTCGGGCAGTATTGGTTTGATTGTTGACCCCGAACAGTTTGCCCCTTCTACAAAACGCCCAAAAGATTTTGAAACCTTTTGGGAAGAACAAAAGAAAACCTTGAGAGCTTTGCCCTTGGATGTTAAATCCGTTCCTGTAACCAAGAATATTCCTGATGGGTATAAATGTTTCGATGTGGAAATAAATAGCCTTGGGCCAAGACCAGCGCGTGGATACTTTGCTAAGCCAGAAAATGCAAAACCAAAGTCATTGCCCATCGTAATATTCTTCCATCCTGCTGGTGTTAGTGCTAATTGGTGTCTCTCAAGAACTGACAACGCCTTGAAATATGCTAAAATGGGTATCGGAGCATTGTCTCTTGACCTAAATGCACATGGTATTTTGAATGGGCAACCACAATCTTATTATGACAGCCTAAACAAAGGATTATTAAACGACTATCCACTTCAAGGTATTGAGAGTAAGACTGAAACCTATTTTTTAGGTATGTATTTCCGTCTTCTGCGCGCAATTGATTTCTTGACAAGCCAACCAGAATGGGATGGCAAGCGTATTCTAGTCATTGGAGAAAGTCAAGGTGGCGGACAGTCATTAGCTGCTGCTGGGTTAGATGAAAGGGTTACTGCTGCTGTTGTTACTGTTCCTGCCATGTGCGATTGGGGCGGTACCCTAGCAGGAAGAAAAGGTAGTTGGCCTTTCCCTTTTTCATCACAGAACCTTGCAAAGCATGATAAAACTAAACTATTAGAAACACTTCCATACTTCGACATTGCCCACGTTATAAAGGGAACAAAGGCAACAATAGTAGCAGAAGTGGGATTGATAGACCAGACCTGTCCTTCATCGGCTGTTTTTGCAGCTTTGAATCAGGTTGAAGGCAAGAAAATAATACTTACTGTTCCCTATCGTGCCCATCATTTTGACCAAACCGCCTATAAAGAAATTTGGCAGAACACGGTAAATAAAATAAAGGAAGATTTTATAAAGGACTATTTGAAATAATAGGAAAAGGAATAATTTACTTACACATATTTATAATTATTCCTAAAGTTATGTGATAAGTCAAATAGATATAAGGTGAAGCAGTCAAATGCCCGGATGGATGCATTTAAAGGAACTATTATAAGGTGTTAAAAGCTAAAAAGAAACTGGTGGAGTATTCTTTGGCTGTGCAAACAGCTATATTATAAGGAAAATAAAAGCTGAGATGTATTATGAGGTTGCATTTTAAATACTCATTAATTCTATTTCTATTTTTCTTTGTTTCAACTAAAACAAAGGGGCAGTGTCATCAGGATTATAACTGGGCTACCTGGCAAAATTTCTCAGGTACAACTGCTCAAGGAATAATCAATAACAACGGTAAGATAGTAGATGTCTCAATTACTGCAAACTATAATTTTAATTCAACACCTGATATTTACGGATTTCCTGCATTTAATAATTTCAATAATAACCTGCCAAGCCCAAATTCAACTGTTCCTAGAATTACTTGGACAGTTTTGGGTGGTGGTGGCGGTGTTACAAATATGTGCTTCAATCAAACGGTAGAAAATCCTGTTTTGCTACTTTCCAGTTTAGGAAGTATGTGGGATACTGTAACTATTCACTTCTCAACACCCTATAAAACACTTTTTGATGGTGGCGGAATGACCTATGTAAACGACAGCACTATCACAGGGCAAGAAGGTTATGCGATACTCTTATTTCCGGGCAAATTCAATTGTGTAACAATTTATTCAACTACACCAGAAGATTATACTAATCTTACTTGGGGCTTAAATCCGCCATCGTTTCCTGTAAGTATTTTGGGTAATCCAGATGGTTGTAAAAGTGTAACCCTTACTGCTACAGGGGGTGTTAAATATTCTTGGAATGGTGGTATTTACCCAGATTCTGCGTTGAATACTTTTGATTCGAGTGGAACCTATATTCTAACCGTAATTGATTCAAATGGATGTACTGTAACAACTTCCAAAAGAGTTAATATAAAGCGACAGAAATCCACTATTAACGATACTATTTGTGCGGGTCAATCCTTTCTGAATCATAGTACATCGGGTACTTACATAGACACCCTAGTTTCCGTAAATGGATGTGACAGCATTCGAACGTTGCATTTAACGGTGAGGGATAAATCCGCTTCCACCATTGATGATACCATTTGTCCCGGTCAGTCCTTTCTTGGTTACAGTACATCGGGCACTTACATAGACACCTTGCTTACTGCAAATGGATGTGACAGCATTCGAACGTTGCATTTAACGGTAGCAGGAAATTCCGATTCAACCATCAATCTAACTATCTGTGAGGGGGAAGAATTTTTAGGTCATACTGAAAGTGGTTTTTATACAGATATATTGCCTGGCACTAACAATTGTGTTGATATAATTAGAACTACACTTACTGTTTTAAGAAACTGTTATGTTTATTTCCCTACAGCATTTACGCCAAATAGTGATCACAAAAATGATGTCTTTAAAATCTTAAATGCACACGATTTGGAAGATTATAATCTGTCGGTGTATAATCGCTGGGGACAAAAGGTATTTGAGACAAATAAATACGACATTGGTTGGGACGGGTCTTATAATGGCGAATTACAGCAAACAGGGGTATTCGTTTGGTATTGTACATTTAAGTTCCAAGGCAAATTCAATACAAAAAAGGGAACAGTAGTACTTATTAGATAAATACCCTCATATTTTCCATATTTTGATTTCGTTTTGCCAAGGTTCGTGTCTTTACGAGCATTTTATTTTTTTATTGGTTGGATGGTGAAGACACAAACCAAAATTTTAGAAAATATCTTGGCTATTTGCAATGATTTCTCTGGCGAGAGCAATAGTATTTTGTCCGAGAGCAATTATTTCTCGGGCGAGAGTGACGTTTTCTTGCTCGAGAGCAATGATTTCTCGAGTGAGAGCAATGATATCTGGCTCGAGAGCAATCATTTCTTGGGGGAGAGTGATGTATTCTTGGGCATGAGAGACATAATCTTGCTCGAGAGCGACATGATTTTAGGACATTATCATTCAAATAGAAATTTTTTTTACTAACAAAGGGTACATTCAAGAAACCTAAAGCCTACCATCTTCTACAATCATTGATTTTACTTGTCATTTATTTATTTAGCTTCATGATAATCATTTAAACCATGGATATAAAATTCTGCATAAAATCTTTTTGATTTTATCTAAAATATTTGATTTCCGTACTCACTACACTTTAGAAATGGGTCTTTATTAGTTATACAATACAAAGACTTTGACTTCACCATATGATGGAGGATTGTTTGCTTAAAGGAAATCTATGCTAAAGTTGTTTCACTTTTCATTCAAAACACTGATTGAATGATTTAATCAGTAATAAACAAACATCATGAAGCAATACCTCATAGGATTATTTATTTTTATAACAACTACTTGTATCGCTCAGAAACCCCTTTTTGAAGAGGTAATCTCAGATACAATGCTTTTTTCTTCTATTAATTTGAATTATCCTGGCATGGAAGAAGTTAAAGCAGCTGTGCTAAACAAAGATTATTCTCTCGCAAAAAAAGCTTATTACAATTTTAGGCTGACAAAATCCAAATCCTTATGGTTTTTTGAACCTAGTAAAAAAACACAGCATTTGATTGCTTATGACACAAAGAAGGCCGATTCTTTATGCCAACATTTTTTAGGTCCAGGGGATGCTTTTGACCCACCTAATTATTGTATGGGAAATAACCTAAACTGGACATATAACCCAATGGACTCAACCAAAGAAAATTACACCTTGGAATGGGTTTACTCTTTGAATAGAATGACCTACTGGAATGAGTTGATTGACGCTTACCGGCACACATCGAATGAGAAGTATTCAAAAGAATGGATATATGAAATGGAAGATTGGGTAGCAAAAAATCCTGTTCCTTTGAATGTATCCATTTATGAAACATCGAACTGGCGTGGATTAGAAGCGGGTATCAGGATGACCAGTTGGATAAATGCTTACTACGCATTTATTGCAACCCCTTCATTTACAGCAGAAGCCAATTTTATTTTTGCAAAAGGTGTCCTAGCTCATGGGTTGCGATTGAATCAACTAAGTAGTCAATTTACAAAATATGAGGAAGGGAACAACCATAATATCATTTCTAACATAGGGCTGGCGAACATTTCAATACTTTTTCCTGAACTAAAAGAAGCTACAGAATGGAAAGCAAATGCCACCAGAGTATTGGATAATTGCTTAAAAGTAATGGTTTATCCAGATGGGGTACAGTTTGAATTAGCACCTGGTTATCACCAATGGGTGCGCGATTTCTTTTTTAAGTATGCAAAGCTTGCTACCTTAAATAAGGTGACACTCCCAGAAGGGTATATGGAAAGGCTTAAAAAAATGTATTATTTTGGCTTGTATGCTATGGATCCCCAAGGTAAACTTCCACCGATAAATGATTCAAAGGCATCTGATGCTGATTTGAAAGAGGCAACGGAATTTTGGAAGGACCCTCAATTTGAATATGCTTCTACAAAGGGGAAGAGTGGAATTGCCCCAACGATAACTTCTTATAAATTTAATTATGCAGGTTTTAACATCATGCGCTCAGCTTGGGATAGCAATGCCCTTTACCTCTTCTTTAAAAATGGGCCTATTGGTGCAGCGCATCAACATGAAGATGATTTGAATATCCTGATAAATGCCTACGGTAAATCTTTGTTGACAGAAGGGCAGACTTATATGTATGATGCTTCTAAATTTAGGTATTATGTACTGACAACACCTGCACATAATACTATTACGGTTGATGGATTGTCACAAAATAGAACTTATATCGAAAGTGAAAAAATAGCCAGAAAACCTAATGAACAACCTTGGGTTACTTCTCCGATGTTGGATTATGCAAAAGGGCTTTATAATTGTGGTTATCAAAAACTGGAGTATGTAAAGAAGGGATACCATCCAATAAAGTCAGTTGGTAAACGTGATTCATCTATTGTTCATACCCGAAATGTAATTTTCTTAAAGCCATACTATTATTTGGTAACTGATTTTTTGCAAGGAAATGGTGAACATATTTATGATGCTTACTACCACCTAGATGCCCCATTGGCAGATATTAATGAAAAATTGGAAGAAGTTAACTCTCGGAATAAAGGTGATGCCCAGCTAGCCCTATGGGCTATTGATAAAGCTAACCTCCAAACAAATGTGGTGATTGGGCAAACAAATCCTATTTTAGGTTGGGTGCCGGGTAAGAAAAAGAAGATCCCGACAATCGTTTACACAAAGAAACAGCTCGCACCTGCAACATTCGCAACTCTCTTATATCCCTACCAAGGCAAATTGCCTATTGTAAATACTATACTATTAAATAAAGGAACTGACAATTGGGCTTGTAGCGGGGAAACTGGTTACGAAAAATTTGAGGTGGCTATTGCAAAAAAGGATAATTCAACGGTTGAATTTTCTAAAAATGACATTTCAAAATTCACTACAAAAGCCCTCTTGGCAGTAAATAGAAAAAAGAAAGGTTCTAGTTTAGTTTGGATTGAACTTGTTAATGTATCCTCTTTTCAAAGTGACGAATTTTCTTTTCAAAGTGATGCCAATACCCAATTGATGATTGTTCGGGAAGTAAATAAGTTGATTATACATAATCCTTCTGATAAAAAAATATTAATTAACTGTTCTTCTCCTTTCACAAAGAGGATGGAAATTCTACCCGGGGAATGGTTACAAATAACTAACGATAAAGAAATAGCTGTTAATCCAATAAGTTTTTTAGATAAGTGAATTTTCGTTGATTATCTAAAGTTGCTTCCAAGAGTAATAATAAACACGCAATATGAAAAATTTAATGACACTTGTAAGCTTTGTTTTCATAAGTTACTCTTATGCACAAGTTGCCCCAGCTAACGGTGCAATATCTGATACTACTTTATTTAAAGCACTCAACCTAGACTATGCCGGGATGAGTGCTGTAAAGGCAGATGTGGCAGCGGGTAATTATAAGCAAGCTAAGGCAGATTACCTTGCTTTTCGAAGAGCAAAAGCAAACTATTGGACGCCATTGATAGGGACAATTAATCCTAATCCAACCTATACAAATACACCCAACGCTGATTTGTTGAGTACGAATACTTTTGGTAACAATATCAGTGGTTTTGACCCTACCGATACCTGTTTTGGGCCAGATGCTTTTAACATAAATTGGTACTATTATTTAAACATTCAGGAAGAATGGACGCATATCTTTAATAGGTTTTCTTTTTGGAATGTATTAGATACTGCCTATTGGAGTACGAGAAATGAAGCCTATGCAAAAGCTTGGATTAACCAAATGTGTAGTTGGGTTGCAAAAAACCCAGTTGATTTAGATACTGCCGCTGAGGTATCTATCTGCCAAAGAAGTCTGGAAATGGGTAATAGGATGGCTGATACTTGGAATCCCGCTCTTTTATATTTTATCAATTCCCCTTCGTTTGTTGACACAGCCATGGGGAGTTTTGCCAAAGGGATACTTGCGCATGGGTGGCGTATGGATACTTGTACAATTAAATTCATTGATTCTGGTCAGGTACCATCTAATCATGAATTATTAATGGCATCGGGGCTGGCTATAGCTGCGATGACTTGGCCTGAATTTAGAGATGCAGCAAGATGGAAAGCAGATGCTTTTGTTTTGTTGAATGAATGTTTAACACAAACAGTTTATCCCGACGGTGTCGAAGTAGAATTATCTCCTGGCTACCACAATTGGTGTAGGGATTATTTGTTGCATGTGGCGCAGATTGCTAATATTAACAACGTGCAATTACCCGCCAATTTTTTACCTACGTTAAAGAAGATGTATTATTTTGATGTTTACATCCAACAACCTAGCGGTCTCGTACCACCAACAAATGATAATTCAGACGCTACTTATGATTCCTTAGGAGCTGCGGCTTCGTATTGGCCAACTGATTCGATATTTCAATTCTTTACTAGTAATGGAAAAGTAGGAAAATCACCAGACACACTCAGCTATCGATTCCCTTATGCAGGATTTAATGTGATGCGTAGCGGATGGGATAATAATGCCAATTATCTATTTTTCAAAAACGGTCCAATAGGTTATTACGTTCATGGCCATGAAGATGATTTATCGCTTTACCTAACCTGTTTTGGTCAACCATTGTTAGTTGAAGATGGGGGGTGGAGATATGATGGCTCTCAGAATATGTATTACTCAAGAGTTACCTCTGCGCACAATACCATAGCTGTGGACAGAAAAGGGCAACATAGAATTGATGATGCTCCCTCTGGTCTTCAAAAATTGTCAGCATCACCAAGTGTACAACCTTGGATTAGCAACACTGTAGCAGATTATACCTGTGGCATTTATAATGACGGATACCAAACAGAGAGTTACGTGCCTAATTATGTTGGGTTTGAAAATGCAAGACTCTGGACGGGTACAAAAGATTATTCTGTCACTCACAAAAGACATGTTGTATTCTTAAAGCCCTATTATTATGTGGTCACTGATTTCTTGGAGGGGAGTGGGAAACATCGGTTCGATAACTATTTTCAGTTGAATACACCTAGTGTGGCAATAAACAAATATAATTTATCAGTTAATTCGCTAACCCCACCTTCTTCTAGTTCAACGTCTCCACAATTGCTTTTATCCCCAATAGATACTAGTGGCTTATCAGTAAGCACAGCACAAGGTCAAACATCACCTAGCTATCAGGGCTGGGAGGCTTTTACTGATTATGTTATCCAGCCTATTCCTTCTGTTATTTATTCCAAGACTCAAACCGCACCAGCCAGCTTCTCTACATTTCTATATCCCTACAACACTACAGCAACACCTGTTGTAAGCACCACTTTACTCCCTAATTGTGGCGTTGGCATTTGGGCATCCACTGCAAGCACGCAATATGAGAAGTTTAGTATTGCCATTCGTAGATATGATAGTTTGAATTGTACAATGCAGATTAATACGCCATATACTTTTACCGCAAATGCAGAAGTGGCAATAAGTAGGCAAGCAGTTGGATCTAATGATAAAAGAACTTGCTTTTCAGCAATATCCAGCTATTCCGATTCAACAACGAGTTTTACTGCAAAGAACGCTAATCTATTAGTGTATAAAACAAGTTCAAATCTATTTTATTTGCAAAATAATAATGATAGCACCGCAACAATTACCGTAACAAATCCAATACACCAAACATACAGCATACCTAGTGGTCAATGGATACAAATAGCTGCTTCAGGTATTACAGCTTTATCATCACCAACTATTTCAATATCTCCAATATACAATACAAATTTGATTGCTGGTGACACAGTTCCAATCAATGCAACAGTTACTAATGGACAACTGCCAATTAATAGTGTGAGTTTTTATGATGGTCCCGTACTTCTAGGAATAGATTCAGTGGCGCCTTACACATATAACTGGTCGGGAGCCACAACAGGGTTTCATCTAATTTCAGCAAAAGTTACCAATCAGATTGGACAAACAAGCACATCTCCAATTTCTCGTGTCTCTGTTGGTATAATTGAAGCGGAGGATTACAGTGTAAGCAATTCAGGAACTTTAGGAGTAGATTCATCCAGAAGCAACGATTCTATTGTCAAAAATATTGCAGCCAATGGATATTTGCAGTATAATTTCAGCACTACACGTTCGGGTAAGTATTCGCTAAGTGTTACGCTTCTAAATAATGTAGCTGCTAATAGTATCACTGTAACCATAGATGGTGTAACTGTGACAAATAATGGAATTGCTGTAGGGAGCCTTTCTTTGCCTGTTGCGGCTTTCTATCAAACCGTAAGCATACCTGTTTTGGATATACTGACTACAGGTAGCCACACAATAAAAATTGTCTTTAATGGAGCGTTGGCAGCTATAGATTTTTTACAGTTAGGATATACTACTTATTACCCTGTGCCTGGGCTGATACAAGCAAAGAATTTCTCACAAACGGGCAACCTATCTTCATCTTCAAATAACCCCTCTGTTACAATTTTCAAAAATCCAGAGTCAGCAGGTGGTGGCACTTACATCAGCAATATTGACAGTAATTGGGTAACTTATGGTATAAACGTAGCGACAGCAGGCAGTTATTTAATGCAGTTAAGCATATGTAACCCTTGGACAACATCACCCAATAAAAACGTAGGGGTTTATTACAACGACACACTTATCACAACCGCTCTTTTTCCAACTGGCACTTATATCAATTTTTCTTTAGCCGGTCTAACCCCAAGCTTTGCTCATGCAGGATTACAGACACTGAAATTGAAACTCTACTGCGTGGGTGACACTAATTATTTGGCTTGGGTAAACTTTGCACCAAGAGGCATGTTTGCCAAAATTAATTCTCCAGTGAACCCCTTTTCGCCTACTACCGATTCGATCCTTATTGTAGCAAGTGCAAAGGCGTCAGGCGGTGTTTCAAAAGTAGGATTCCTACTTGGTGATTCTTTATTGGGATATTCATATACCGCAGACAGCATTGTAAGCGGAACGAGTTATTATCATTTTTTATGGACGAGTGCACAATCTGGTACAGCGCGTATTACATCTGTTACTTACGATATTTATGGCAATGCTTACTACTCTAACCCCATAACTGTTGATCCGGTAAATAAACTGCCTACAGTTTCCATAAAGATGCCTACTACTTTTGGTACACCTATGACAATAATGCCCAATTGCAATTATAACATTACGACCAGTGCAGGGGATTCGGACGGCACAATCAGCAGTTTGGCATTTTACAATAACCAGAATACTTGGCTAGCCACTGATAATGCGTATCCTTATAATTGTAATTTCTATGGAACGCAGGACAGTATCTACTCAATTACTGCCGTTGCGAAAGATAACTTTGGAAGCAGTACAATCAGTAATCCAATCGTTTTGACCACAGGAACAATATTGCCACAAAACTATATAGCTCAAACAGGAACTGCTCTTGCAGCTTGTTCTTTCTCAAAAAGTGGTCAGATAATAAAATTGACCGATTCGGTCAATAATTCATTGCAATACCTCGTGGACATTGCCAACTCAGGACGATATATGCTTGAAATGTCTGCGACTAACAAGATAGGAGGTAGAAAGATACAATGGCTTGTTGATGGCTTGCCTGCTACTTTGGATAGTATCCCCTTGTCTTCCTTTACGTTGCCTGCATCAAAGCTAAGCAGTTCTTCGCTTGTTTGGCTCTCCCCGTTTGATTTGTCTTCAGGTATACATACTATAACATTCAAATTTTCTGGCAATCTGGATACACTTAATTATTTCAAATTGGTGAATTTAAATTACCAAGAAATTCCTAGTGCTATAGCTGCTACTAGTTTTTTCGACTATGGGTCTGATACCATACCTACTAACCCATTAAATCCATCTCGTTTTTACACAGATTATAATGGGGTAGTTGGTGTAACAGTTGACAGTTTGGATAAAAACTGGTTGGCTTACGCTGTAAATGTAGATTCGGCTGGCACGTATAGAATGATTATGCGTTTGTCTGATAAATATAGTTCCACTTATCCTACAGCCACTAATAACTATGGTGCACCATTGATAACCCAAAAAGATGTTGATTTATTAGTTGATTCTGTCTACCAACTTTCCCTCCCTATCCCTGCCAGAACCTTCTTGAATAATACCGCTTTTGGATTTGTTAACGACACTGCAACAATAAATTTTACCACCCCAGGTAAACATATTCTGAAATTTTACTTTTATGGGACTTACACTAGCTTCGATTCTGTTACCTTCACTTTAGTCAAATCATTGCCCCCAACCTTAACTGTCTGGAACGGTGCTTACGATTCGCTATGGAACAATGCCAGCAACTGGAACAATGGTTTACCAAGCGCTAGTACGAGTGCCATTATTCCTACTATTTCTAATATGCCTACTGTAAATAATACGCAGGCAGTTTATAACCTGATTGTCTACAACAATGCTACTATAAGCAATATGGGCAACCTAAATGTTTGGGATAGCATCAATAACAATGGATTAATCTATGGTAATGGGTTGGTAAACTTAGTTGGGACTTCGTCACAACTCATTCTTGGCAACGGCACAAGTAGTAATCTCACCCTAAATAATACCCATGGTGCCTCCATCGCTTCTGGCAACAATAGCCTGAATATTACAGGCACACTCAACCTGTTAGCTGGTACATTCAATACAAATGGTAATCTGATACTGCGAAGTAGTGCATTGGCTACTGCAAGCATAACGCCTATCCAGTCGGGTGCTGGCATAACAGGGAACATAACTGTTCAGCGACATATCCCCGGGAAAGCTGCTCGAAAATATTGTTTTATAAGTAGCCCAGTCAGTCAACAAATAAATAATGCATGGCAGCAACAGATATTTATATCCGGTAGCGGAACAGGGGGTTCTGTTTGCGGCACTGTAAATAGCAATGGGTTCGATGTGACGCCTACCAATAACCCCTCTTTTTTCAAATACAACCCAATAAAAGCAAATGGAAGCCGATTTGTAAGTATTGCCAATACCAATGCAACTAATCTAAAACCAGGCGTAGGGTATTGTGTGAATGTCAGGGGAAGCAGGACCAATGGTGGAGGGTGCAACAATCAACTTAATTCTGCAAATCCTGCATCCCCTGACGCAGTAGTGTTGTCTGCCACAGGTGCTTATGTTACTACACCAACGGCTACCGTATATGGCACCACAAGTTATGGGAGCACAAGAACTGCTTATACTTTGCTGGGCAATCCCTACCCTGCCGCTTTAAGCGCAACAGCTTTCTTAAATACAAACAGTAGCGTTGTTACCAATAACATGTGGCTATACGCCAACAATGGAAATACAGCAGGTAGCTATGGTAGTTGGAATAAATCAACCAACATAAGCACTGGTTATTGGCCTAGCGATTACATCTCTGATAATGCCACAGACCTTGTCATTCCCTCTGGTTCAGCTTTTTTTGTAGAAAGGTCGGCAGCTTCCGATGCCACTGTATCTTTTAGTGAGACACATAAAATGTATGCACCTAAAAATGGTATATCCATCTTCGGTACAACTACAAATCATGTTTGGAATGATAAAATAAGGATTACTTTGGCCAATACAGACAGTTCATTTATCGATGATGCGGTGTTACTCTTTGGAAGTGATACCAATATCTCAGACACGGCTTACACTATTTACGATACACATTCACTAAACACTGGCGAGCCACAATTCATTACTTCAATTAAAAATGGAATGTTGCTATCTGTAAATACAATGAATACACCCTTATTTTCCGATTCAATCCATTTGAATATACATAGTTCAGTAACTGGTAACTTCTTGCTAAGATTTAGTGAGTATGAACTGTTTGATGGCAATATAACCATCAACCTATGGGATAAATATTTAAACAAGGTGGTTGATGTAAGGGCGAATTCAGAATATCTGTTTACTACTTCTGCAGACACAAATTCCGTAGGAAGCAATCGTTTTGAATTAATATTTATTAAATTAAATCCTTTAGCAATGGATCAGATAGTCTTAAAGGCAACCAAAGAAGATGGTGGTATTGAGTTAGAGTGGCATACATCTCTTCACGAGTCAAATGAGTTCACGGTTGAGGCATCCAAAGATGGGATTACATTTAATTCCTTTGGTTTTGCAACAGGCATTGATTCCCTCTTACGATATACATTTAAAGTCAGTAAAAATCAAAAAGAAAATAGCTATTACAGGATAAAAGAAATAGACCAAAGTGGCAAAGCATATTATAGCAATGTTGTTTTTGTAAAAGATAATTCTTTAAATACTTCTATTTTAGTATATCCAAATCCTACAACTAACGGATTGATTAAGATTCAATTAAATGGAATACTTGCTGGTCATTATACATTTTGGGTCTACAATAGCCTAGGCGAGGAAGTTGCCACAAAAACTATAATTCATACAGGTAATGCTGCTTGTTATTTTTTTTCATTAAAGAGTGATTTAGCTATGGGTATTTACAGAGTTGTCTTGAAAAATAGCACTACAAATGAATTAATTGGGGAAACTAATTTGGAAGTCAGGTAAAGTCATTTAATACATGGTATTAGCTAAAGATTTTAATAATCAAAAATTTACTTGTTTGACAGTTTATTTGATACATTATCTTTGTTGTTGCCATTTTTTTTAGTTTACTAGCGCTGTGGAATAATGGTATAAATTGCATTTCAAATGATTAAATTTTGACTATGTCGGCTATAATGACATAATCTAGAATTGCTATTTGAAGCAAGTAAACTAAGTGGCGATGAAACTTACTTAAATATACCCATAAAACATGCTGACCATGATATGCAAAACCATTTCAAGAAAGATTCGTGGTGGATTATGATAGCCTAAGGGGGAAGGCGATTAAAAAGCAAACGAATCAGGGCTATTCTGATGAATCAACTTAGGCGAGGGGACAAGCTTGGGGATTGTATGGATTTACGGTGATGTATCGTTATACAAAGGATAAAAAGTATCTCGACAAGCAAATCATATAGCAGATTTTATTCTGAAAAACCCAAATTACCCCAAAGACGGCGTGCCTTATTGGGATTTTAACGACCCCCTAAAATTCCCTATACATATCGCGATGCTTCGGCAGGTGCAGTAATAGCTTCTGCACTTTTGGAACTAAGGAATTATGTTGAAAAAGTGAAAAGTAAAAGGTATTATAAGCAAGCTAAGAAGATATTAAACACGCTTTCTACACCAGAATATTTGGCAAGCAGAGGGAATTGTAATTTTTTACTGAAAATTGTGTAGGTAATTGGCCAAAAGGTAAAGCAAATGGTGAGATTGATGTATCCACAAACTATGGGGATTATTATTATTTAGAGGCACTGAAGAGATACATATATTCTAAAAAGTAAGGGCTGCGTTTTTTCTGGCAATTATAATTTTATCTAACTATGATTTATCAATATTCCATTTGTTTAAAATTAAAAACTGTTTTTAATGACTTAGGTATTTTTTGTAAAGAATCCTTAGGTATTTTGTTTCAATATGTCTTGTTAGGAGTTTTTAGAAGATGTTATTACAACTAATTTGCAGTTGCTGATTTGGTTTAATTTGCTGGTTAGTGTAAAAAAGTACAAAAAATTCCTACCCTTTTGGGGTGGGCTTTTTTGTACAAAAGAATTTATCATACATTATTAAAGCGAAATGACTTTTCCTTTTATTGGCTCAATCATTTCTTTTATTTTAAGCCTTTCTTTCAAAGCACTCATATCTGCACCCACCTTTCTATCTACAATTTTTGCATAATGCTGGGTAGTTTTTAGATTTTTATGGCCAAGCATTTTGCTAACACTCTCAATGGGAACACCATTGGTAAGGGTAACCGTTGTGGCAAACGTATGGCGTGCGATATGGAAGGTTAATTCTTTATTTATACCACACACATCGCCAATCTCTTTTAGGTAACTATTCATTCGCTGATTACTTAAAATAGGTAAGAGTTGCCCTTTATTTAAGCATTGCGGGTTATCCACATATTTACTAATTATCTTTTCTGCCATTGGCAGCAAAGGAATATTTGATGGGGTATCTGTTTTTTGTCTGTGTGTGCATATCCATCTTTCACCGTCTATTCCAATTACGATGTTAGCCTTAGTAAGTTGTTTTACATCGATATATGCCAAACCAGTAAAACAACTAAAGATGAAAATATCTCTAACTAGATTTAGCCTTTCAATTTTAAAATCTTTGTTTGCAACTGCCTCTATTTCTGATTCATCCAAAAAAGAGCGTTCAACTTCTTTTACTTTACATTTAAAATTGATAAAAGGGTTTTTGGTTATCCAACCATTAGAAATGCAGATATGAATAATTTTTCCAAAATTCCTTAGGTACTTTATGGTAGAATTATTATTGCATTTTCTTGTAGTTCTAAGAAAGAAATCAAAATCGACTATAAAAGTGTGGTCTATCTTTTTAATATCTATGTCCGACACCTTATACTTTAGTTTCAAAAATTCTATTGTATGCCTCAAAGATGTTCTATACCTTTCTAAAGTACCTGGTGCATATTCATCACCTAAAAGTGCTTCCATTTTTTGGTTATGCTCCTCAAAGATTGGAACTAACATGTAGACTTTTTCTTTTACACCAAGAAGCTTGCTTCTCATATTTTCTACATTTACTAACTGGTCATTTTGCATAAGATCTTTTTGATAATCATATACACTGCCTTTAGTAATGTCTAAAAAACTATTGAGACTTCTTGCCTCTTCGGAATTACCTTTCATTCTTCCTGACTCTGAACTCCATTTTAAAGGCTCGACATACCGCTTTGTACTGACTTCTAAACGATGCCCATCAATAGTAATTCTAAGGTAAATTGGCACTAAACCATCTGTAGTGGTTTTTGCTCTCTTTGCATAAAAGAGGATTGAAATTTTTGCTTGCATGATGTGGCGACCTTTTTAATTGTGTGTAAAAGTATTATTTAATACACCCTAAAACAAGATGTTCAAATTATGAACTGCTTGCTATACAAGTGTTTCAGGGAAATTCGGGTATCCATATTCTTAAAAGTTTTGGGTACCCGAATTTATCCCTTTAGCCATGCGATTTGATGAATGAATTGACTAGGTTGGGGAACAAAAAAGGCTGTAAACCATACGATTCACAGCCTTTTAGTCTGCTTTAATGAGTATTTGGCGGAGAGTAAGAGATTCGAACTCTTGATACAGTTTCCCGTATACACACTTTCCAGGCGTGCTCCTTCAACCACTCGGACAACTCTCCATTTGTTTGAGGGCGGCAAATATAAGGGTGGCTTTTTTATCAATCTAAACTAAGTTTCAAATCTATCACTCTCAGTTGTATGTTGGTTTCGTTGTTCCATTCATTTATGTCGAGAGTATAAACAATATCCAGAGGCTCACTCATTTGCAATAAACTGAATTTTTCTGCCATATTAAAGCCAATGCCATTTAATATTTTATCCCCTTGTTTCACTACAAACCTTATGTGTTGTTCCTTTAATATCCTACTAAATCCGGTATCCATTACCTTTCTGGTAATAAATACAGGGCGCATGTTATCAGGACCGAAGGGTTCCATTTGAGAAATAAGTTTATAAAATCCCATGGTAATGTCGGACAGTTTTATTTCTGTATCGATTATAATTTCAGGAATGAGGGCATCGTCAGTAATCGTTTCTGATACCACTTTTTCAAAAGCATTGGCAAATGGTATTACGTGCTCAGGCAATAAAGTCATACCCGCTGCCGCAAAATGACCACCATAACCCAACAAATGTTCTCTACAAGCGTGGATAGCTTCGTACAAATTGAATTTAGTAACGCTGCGGGCACTCCCCCCTACTATGCCATCATTTAAAGTTAACACGATGGTTGGTCTATAATATGTTTCTATCAATCTACTCGCTACAATCCCCACTACACCTTTGTGCCAATGCGGTTGAAAAACAACTGTAGTCTTTTTATTTTTCAATGATTCATCTGCTTCAAGCATTGCCAAAGCCTCTTGTGTAATTCCGGCATCTTCCTCTCTCCTATCCTTATTGTCGCTATGAAGCTGCCCAGCAAATTCTATCGCCTTATCTGCATCCTGTTCAATAAATAATTGTACAGCCTTCTTTGCATCGTCCATTCGCCCAGCAGCATTTATCCTAGGGGCAATCACAAAAACGAGATTAGTAATAAACATTTCTTTATTGATACCAGCGAGGGTCATCAAAGCTTTTATGCCCGCACATGGATTTTCATTTACTTTTTTCACTCCATAATAAGCCAATACCCTGTTCTCACCCGTAATAGGAACAATGTCGGCAGCAATTGCGGTAGCAACCAGATCCAAATACTGCAAGTAACTACTATCAGGCAATTGGAGTTTTTCTGCAATGGCTTGCATCAACTTGAACCCTACCCCACAACCACAAAGATCTTTGTAAGGGTAGTTGCAATCAACTTGTTTTGCATTGAGGATTGCAACAGCATCCGGCAATCTTTTATCTGGAAGGTGATGATCGCAAACAATAAAATCAATGCCTTTTTGCTTGGCATAATCAATCAGGTCGATACTTTTAATGCCACAATCAAGCGAGATAATTAGTGTGATGCCTTGTTTCTTTGCATGATCAATACCCATTTGGCTTACCCCGTACCCTTCCCTATATCTATGTGGTATATAAAACTCAACAGCAGGATAAATATTATGAATAAATTGAAACATGGCGGCCACGCTAGTCGTGCCATCCACATCATAGTCGCCAAAGACAAGGATTTTTTCTTTTGAATCGAAGGCAGAGATTACTCTTTCAACGGCTTTGTGCATATCCTTCATCAACCAAGGGCTATGTAAATCGGACAATTCTGGGCGGAAATAATGTTTTGCTCTCTCAAACGTATCAATTCCTCTTTGAACAAGAATAGCGCATAATGATTTATTTACTTTCAATGCTTCACGAAGAGCCAAAGTCTTGATGGGGTCGGTTGCCAATATGTTCCATTTTTTCTGCATTATTTCTTTATTCTCATTTTAAAGGCTAAATTGTTAGGGATTTTCAATTCATTTTCTAGAGCGAGCTTCTAAATAAACGGTATTTTATTCAAATCACAACTAGATTTTTATTGATTAAAACAGCCATTGTTATGTATAAAACAAGTTTTGTATTAGCATAAACAAACTTTGTATTAGCATAAACAAACTTTGTATTAGCATAAACAGACCTTGTATTAGCATAAACAAACTTTGTTTTACATTAAACAAACTTTGTATTAGCATAAACAAACTTTGTTTTACATTAAACAAACTCTGTCTTAGCATAAACAAAGTTCGTTTTGCATTATACAAGTTATGCTTTTTATTAAAAAAAAGCATAAATATCATACACAATACCTATTGCTAAAACATCTAAAGTTGCTAGTATTCCCTATCTGTTGTATATCTGACCAGTTCTTCCAACGCTTGTCTTACTTCATTATCCTCAAAAGTGTACAAAATAGCAAGTGCCTCATCCCTAAAGGAAAACATTTTTTGAGTGGCATATTCAATTCCGCCTAACCTTTTTACCTCACCTATAACATAATCTACTTTTGCTTTATCAGTATTTTGATTTTTGATGATGTAAATTATTTTCTTTTTAATGGATGCTTCACAATTATTCAACGTATAAATCAGAGGAAGCGTAAGCTTTTTTTCTTTGATATCATTACCTGTGGGTTTGCCAACGTTTTTACTTCCATAATCAAATAAGTCGTCTTTTATCTGAAATGCCATACCTACTTTTTCTCCAAACAGCCTCATTTGTTCTATTTGCTCAGGATTAGCAAATGTACTACTAGCACCAGCCGCACATGCAGAAGCTAATAAAGAAGCTGTTTTTCCATTGATAATATCATAATAGACCGATTCCTTAAGATTTAAGTTCCTTGATTTTTCTATTTGAAGCAATTCTCCTTCGCTCATCAGTTTCACAGCTTCCGAAAGAATTTGAAGAATTTGATAGTCTTTGTTATTCAGTGAAAGTAATAATCCTTTTGATAAAAGATAATCGCCCACCAATACGGCAATTTTATTTTTCCATAAAGCATTGATACTAAAAAAACCTCTTCGCTCATCTGCTTCATCTACCACATCATCATGAACAAGTGTGGCAGTATGCAGAAGTTCAACTAAAGAAGCAGCTCTGTAGCTAGACTCTGTTATTGCCCCACCCAATTTTGCAGAGAGCAAAACAAACATGGGTCTAAGTTGCTTGCCCTTCCTTTTTACAATATATTCCATTATCCTATCCAAAAGAGCCACCCTGCTTCTAACAGCATTTCTGAAGTGTTCTTCGAATAAATCTAATTCTTTCGCTATTATTTTTCTTGCTAAATTCATATAATTTGGCTGCAATATACTTGTGAGTAAACAAAAAATAAATAAAATGCAGCATTTCTACATAACGTTATGTCATATTAGAAAAGATTTATTGTTAGATTTGGTTATTAGCCCAAACTTTCTATTTTTGCAACTTAATTTTTTAACAAATTTATTTATTAGTTCACAATTTAAACAATAATTATGGTAAACAAAAAGTACACACTACTATTTGCCTTGATACTCACCCTAGGTGTATCAAGTTATGCACAAACAACTTTTTCTTCTTGGGATTGGAGGGATTCATCAGTTGTTCCAGTTAAAAGCATTACTCAATACAATGAGTTTATGCAAAACAAAAATCCTTTCCCAGCTAAACCAAGGAATGCTTGGGAGTTTAGTGTTGGCGGAGGTCCTTCTACTATCACTGGAGATGTGAATGCTAAATTAGGATTTGGCGGGAGTCTTACCCTAAGAAAAGCATTAAATAACATTTTCTCTTACAGATTAGGTTATTTTGGATCTTATAATGTAGGTGGTAATGGAACAACATACACGTATGGCAATGGATATTATCCAACTTTTACTAATGTTACCGCTCCAAGTGGTACATTTACTGCTTTTAAATATAGAAACATTTCTCATAATCTTGCAGTAGACTTCATTGCTTCTTTAAATACTTTTAGTAATTATAGAGGCGACCCTACTTCAAACTTATACGTTCTAGCAGGTGTGGGACTTGGAATAAGTGGAACAGAAGTAGATGTTAATGGCAAATATTATTATCAGGAACACGTACCACAGTCTCAACTTTTAGCTGAAACAAATCATCAGTTGTTTTTTACAACCTTTGATGTGGGCGCAGGATATGCATATAAAATTAGTAAAAAATTCAATATCGCTATTGAAGAGCGTATCACTTCACCAGTAAAGCATGTAAACTACATAACAGGATACAATAGTCAATCAGGCACTAAAAATATTTATTATTTCACTGCCTTTAAGTTGAATTTCAACTTGTTCTAGTCTAATACCATTTTTTCAAAACTTTAATTTAAAAAAATATGATAAATAAAAAGATACTTTTGATAATAGGGCTAGTGGCTTCTATGTCAATTAATTCGCACGCTCAAAACAATACAAGTAAAAACAAAACTGAACCATTGTGGTGGATTAACCCAAATGACTATGTGTACAGTGAGTTGAATGCACCTAAGCACATGAAAATGCCAAAAGTTGTACTTCCAGATGCAGACGGTGACGGTATACCAGACCAATTTGATTTGGAGCCCAATACTCCTGCAGGCGTTAAAGTAGATACTCATGGTCGTGCTCTTGATACCGATGGCGATGGTGTTCCTGACTACAAAGACAAAGAATTACTTACTCCGCAAAAATGCTTCCCAGTAAATGCTGATGGTGTTGGTACATGCCCAGAATCTCAATGCTGCAAGGATGTACGTAATGAAATTCAAAAGCTAATTGATGAAGGTGGTATTAGCAAGAAAGGCGAATGTAGCATAGCTTCTTTACCTAGTATACAATTTAAAGGTGGTACTAAACTATCTAAAGATGCAGAAACAATATTAGCTTCTGCTGCTGCTCAACTTAAAGCTAGCCCTTCTTGTAAAGTTAAAGTTATTGGTTATGGTGCTTCAAGTAAAGCAGCTCAACAACTTAGCTATGACAAAGTAAGTGCAGTTATAAAATACTTAGTTGAGAAAGAAGGTATTTCAGAAACAAGGGTAATATTTGTTTACGGTCAAGATGGCGATGCAAACACTGTTGATTTGCAACCAACTACTGAAGACGGTCCAAACTCTGTACCTGCTCCTCATCCAAATTTGAAATCTAAAAAATAGTACTTATTTAATTTTCAAAAAAGGCTGTTTCCTCTGAAACAGCCTTTTTTGTTTTTAAGACATAGTAAATTCCATTACTTTTGCTTTTTTGGATTATTATTAACCTTTAGTTGTTAGATTAGAAATTATTAAACAATACTTTGCGTCCGATTGAACATTCGAATAATATGAACAGATTTTTGGTACTTATTTTATTTTTTATTAGTATAATTAGTTGTACTAATAAATTTTCTAAAATTCAAAAAAGCAATGACTACGAATATAAATATAAAAAAGCTGATGAGTATAATGCAGCGAAAAAATATGTTTATGCTCAACAATTATATGAAGAAGTAATACCATTTCTTAAAGGTACCAGCAAATACGAAACCTTGTTTTATAAATTAGCATACAGCTACTATAATCAAGAAGATTATATAAATGCCGAGAATTTGTTTAAAACCTTTACTGAAACCTTTCCATCTAGTAGTCGCGCAGAAGAATGTGAGTATATGAGGGCTTATGTTTATTATAAACAATCTCCAAAAGTTGATTTAGATCAAACTAATACAACCAAGGCAGTTGGTTTACTACAGGCTTTTATTAGTACCCATCCTTCTTCTACTAAAGCAAAAGAAGCGAATGACTTGATAGATGCATGTAGGGAGAAACTAGAATTTAAAGAATTTAAAAGTGCTGAACTGTATTTCACATTGGGGTATTATAAAGCAGCTGCCGTTGCCTTTAATTCTTTAATGGAAGATTATCCAGATTCAAAACACGGTGATGAGTATAAATTAACTATTATTAAAGCTAATTATAAATATGCTGAAATGAGCTATGAAATTAAGCAAAAAGAACGCTTTGAGAAAGTAATTTCAGACTATACAGATTTTAAAGAAAGATACCCAGAGAGTAAATTATTAACAAGTGCTAAAGAATACAATGACCTAGCACAAACATTTTTAAATAATATAAAAAAATGAGTAGAGTAAAAAAGAATTTCAGTACAGGAAATATTCCTTCAGTTATTGAAACTAAAAGTTTGATAGATATAAAAGCCAAGACTGGCAATATTTATGAGTCAATAGCTATTACAGCTAGAAGAGCGAATCAAATAAATATTTCGTTGAGAGAAGAGTTACATAACAAGTTAGAAGAGTTTGCAACTCATACTGATAGTTTGGAAGAAATTCATGAAAACAAAGAGCAGATTGAAATATCAAAAGTGTATGAGAAAATTCCTAACCCAGCAATTTTAGCTACTTATGAATTTATGGAAGACAAAATATATTATCGCAAAAACGATAACGACCTGTTCAGATAGTTAAATCTAAACAGATAATAAAAAACGACAGTAGAAATGCTGTCGTTTTTTATTACTTTTACTCATGGAATATGTTTGAAGACAAAAAAATATTATTGGGTGTAACGGGCAGTATTGCAGCGTACAAAGCTATACTACTCGTTAGATTATTGATAAAAGAAGGGGCAGAGGTTAAAGTTGTAATTACAAAAGCAGCGGCTGATTTCGTTTCTCCACTAGTTCTTACCACTCTATCAAAGAATATAGTATTGCAAGACTTGTCAACTAATAGTGAGTGGGCAAACCATGTACAACTCGGACGTTGGGCTGACGCATTTATTATTGCACCACTAACTTGTAATACCTTAGCCAAAATGGCTACTGGATTATGTGACAACCTATTAATGGCAACCTATTTATCTGCAACTTGTCCAATTATTTTAGCCCCTGCTATGGACGAGGACATGTGGAAGCATCCCTCTACTCAAAGGAATATTCAAATTACAAAGAGCTATGGCAATAGAATTATAAATGTAAATAGTGGCGAACTAGCCAGTGGCTTATTCGGAGAAGGGCGAATGGCAGAGCCTGAACAAATTATTGATTATCTAAAAGAGTATTTCCTTGGGACAAAAGAACTATTTGGCAAAAAAGTACTAATAACGGCAGGTCCTACTTATGAAGCAATTGATCCAGTTCGATTTATAAGTAATCATTCGTCAGGTAAAATGGGTTTTGCCCTTGCAGAAGAATTATCTTTTAAAGGTGCATCCGTGACTTTAGTAACAGGACCAACAAAAGAATCTGCAAAATCTTCTTCTATTAAAAGAATAGATGTAGTTTCCGCAAATGATATGTACACAGCTTGCTTAGAACACGCTTCGGAAAGCGATATAATAATAATGAGTGCCGCAGTGGCAGATTATACTCCTGTTGTTGTTGCAAAAGATAAAATCAAAAAGAAAGAAGACTCGTGGGAAATCAGTTTAACCAAAACAAAAGATATTCTCTCTTCAATCGGTCAAATTAAAAAAGCTAACCAATTTTTAGTTGGCTTTGCTTTAGAAACAAACAATGAAAAAGAGAATGCCTTACAAAAACTAAAGAATAAGAATGCAGATTGCATTGTTTTAAATTCCTTAAATGATGAAAATGCTGGTTTCGGCTACGATACAAACAAGGTAACTTTGCTTGACAAATCGGGCGAAGTCATAGAATTTGGTCTAAAAAGTAAAAATGAAGTTGCTAAAGACATTGTTTCATATATCATCTCTAAAGTCAATGATTAAGTTAATCACTATTTTAATCGGTTTTTTTATATTTATAGGGAGTACCAATGCGCAAGAATTACAGGCAAGGGTAACCGTGAATGCTGCACAAATAAACAATACTGTCGATAAGAAAAGATTTGTAACCCTTCAAAACCAACTAAATGATTTCTTAAATGGTCATAAATGGAGTTCTGACAATTTCAAACAAAATGAAAAAATTCAATGTAGTTTTCTATTAGAATTAAAAAGTATTGTTGAACCCGATGTTTACAAGGCCTCCTTAATCATTCAGGCTGCAAGACCAGTTTATGGCAGCACATATCAATCACCATTGATGAACTATCAAGATCAGGACATATCTTTTAAGTATGTAGAATATCAGCCAATAGACTTTAATGATAACAATGTACAGGGAATCGACCCAATGATTGGCAACTTATCAGCTGTTTTTGCCTATTATGCCTACACTATATTAGGTTTGGATTATGATGCTTTTTCTCCAAAAGGGGGGGATAAATACTTCCAAAAGGCACTGAACATTGTAAACAATGCCCCCGAATCTAATAATATCACCGGTTGGAAGTTATTTGATGGCTTGCGTAACCGCTATTGGACCAATGAAAATCTTACAAACAACAAGTACAATGTGATTCATGATATATTCTACTCTTATTACCGTAACGGGATGGATAGTTTGGCGGTAGCTGATGCAAAATCGCGGAAAAACATCCTGCAAACTGTCATTAAACTACAGACATTTAACCAAGAAAACTCAGGCACGGCAATAGTACAACTCTTTTTACAATCTAAAACCATCGAACTGATTGGCATTTTCAAGAACACAGCCCCTGATGTAAAAGCCCAGGCGTTGGACATACTTTCATCCCTTGATGCCTCTACTGCTCAGAAATTTAAAGACGGACTTCAATGATGAGAAGGATAGTTATTGTTTGTTTGTTGTTCATTTTCATTACTTGTGGTAAGAATCATAATTCAATTCTCCCAATCAATCAAATGAAAGTGGTAATGTGGGATATGTTTAATGCCGATAATTGGTATTTTCAAACCAGCTTGAATGATAGCACTGCCCAAAAGAATAAAAAGAATGTAGCGCTTTATCAGCAAGTGTTTCAGCAAGATGGAATTACGAAAGAACAATTTTATAAGAGTTATAAATACTACCAATCCCACCCGGATGAAATGAAAACGTTACTAGATTCTACAGAAGCTTATGGCACAAGGGCAAGAGGCGAAACTGAGGTAAAGAAACCTACCCCGCTTCAAAAGGTTGTTGCTCCATTCATTAAACCTGTAATTAAAAAGCCTTAGAGTTCGTTCTCATAGTAAATCTTATAGTACTTCCTTCCCGCATCATCCACGCCTTTTTCAATCAATTCATTGTTGCCGTGGATGTAAATATGAAAGTTCTTATCCAGTTTCAATACACTCTTAAACACCCTCGCTTGTTTCTTCACAGCTGCGTTTGATATTGCAAACGTATCGGCAATCTCCGTATCAAACTCCTCCTCGTAATTACTTTTATAAACTTTGAACGATTCTATTGCCTTTGTATTGTCAATTACTTCCGTTGCAAATTCGTCTAAATCAAAGTTTTCCTTCTCTTTAAAGTACTTCATCGAGCGGTTCAGCAGGTCAATCTTATCGGTTTTGCTCATCTCAAACTCACTTTCCATCTGCTGCGTCACAAAATCTTTGTAGATACTCAGTGCGTTGGTAGTCTGGTTATAGTTGTCGTTTCTTATTTTCAGTTTCAAAAATTCGTCCGTCCAATAAATCGCTTCGGTGCTTCTGTTCGTCTGGTCAATCACCGCAACCCTATACCCCTCCTCCTTTTCCGTGTTAAAAATCAGGCAGCCCTTGTCCAGTTTTTTAATGTTTATCGCCTCCTGTTCATAGCTCACCTGAAAATTCCGTTGATCCGGATACACTTTTAAGTACGTCTCTTTTGTCTCCGATTTAAAAATCCCAATCGCCTCCAACAACTCCCCATCCACTTGCAACTGCTTAAAATGAGTGATGTACAACTCCCCTGTTTTTATTTTCGGATGGCTCGAAACGTCATACAAATGTTTGGCAATCTGGATGCTATGCTCGTGAAAATCATCGTCCCCATCAAATATTTCCGAAGCAAAATGATATATTTCATTCAGTTGTAAGTTGTTGGTGGGATGATAAAACTGATACATCTCATTCGTCTTCTCAAACGGACCCAGAAAATACTGCATCAAAAACTGCCCAATCAGCGCATCATACAGTTCCACTTCAGCGTTCGAAAAACTGCACGGTTCACTTTGCGCCTTGTTCCCAATCCTATGTATCGAAATCTTATTCAGCGAAGCATCGAAATGTGTTATCATAATTTCCTCTTATTTTACAAAGAAAGGGACGAAAGCAAAACAAGTACGAAAATAATTAGGGCGTGTCCCGAAGCGGGTCGGGCTTTCCGTTCCAATCTTTTTGCCCAGGGCAGCAAAAAGGATTTCCACTTCAATCCCTCACGCACCATTCGAGTAGCTCCATAATATAAAATTAGCTACAATACGCATCGAGGATATACGGAAACCTTTCGAGTGCATTCGACAACTCTTCGAGTGCATTCGACAACTCTTCGAGTGCATTCGACAATCTTTCGAGTGCATTCGACAAACCTTCGAGTGCATTCGACAATATTTCGAGTGCACTCGACAACTCTTCGAGTGCATTCGACAAACCTTCGAGTGCATTCGACAAACCTTCGAGTGCATTCGACAAACCTTCGAGTGCATTCGGCAACATTCGTCTCAAGCAATATCAAACAAATCATACTTTTTCTATTGTCACACTAGTAAATTTGCATTATGGAGAGATGGCAGAGTGGTTGAATGCGGCAGTCTCGAAAACTGTTGACTGTAACAAGTTCGGGGGTTCGAATCCCCCTCTCTCCGCCAAATACTATCTAAAACGCCGAAATTGTAATGATTGCGGCGTTCTTGTTTACTCCTTTTCTAGCTTTTATGATGCTGCCTTAATCTTCCCAAAAACATATTTCTGAATACTTTTCAATAGGAATAACCATTTAAGAACATGACTTTAATCATATCTCACGTGGATAGGCACTTCTAAATTTGTCAGATTTGAAAATGAGAATTTATAAGAATGGAGATGCTATCAGTCAATCAAATCAATACAGATTTGAATTTATTAAATGAGAAAGTCAACAGGTTTACAAGAGCTGAGGACTTGAGATCTGTTGGGATGTATCCTTATTTTAGGGTAATTGAATCGGATCAAGATACTGTTGTGCGCATCAATGGCAAAAAGGTTTTGATGTTTGGCTCGAACAGTTATTTAGGTTTGACCAATCATCCTGAAATAAAAAAAGCTACCATCGATGCAGTAAATAAGTACGGTTCTGGTTGTGCTGGTTCACGATTTTTGAATGGAACGCTAGACATTCACATCAAGTTGGAAGAAGAACTAGCAGAATTTGTAGGAAAAGATGCTGCATTGGTTTTCAGTACCGGTTTTCAGGTAAATATTGGTGTAATCCCTGCTTTGCTTTCCCGAAATGACTATCTAATTCTTGACGAACTTGATCATGCCTGTATCATTGAAGCAAGTCGATTGTCTTTTGCCAAGACACTAAAGTATAAGCATAATGACATGGCTTCTCTCGAAAGAGTATTGCAAAGCTGTGACCATGACAGGGTGAAACTGATTGTTTCGGATGGTATTTTTAGTATGGAAGGTGACATTGTAAACCTCCCAGGAATAGTAGAACTCGCTAAAAAATACAATGCAAATATCATGATGGACGATGCCCATTCTATTGGTGTAATCGGGCAAAACGGCAGGGGGACAGCAGATCATTTTGGATTGACCGATGATGTGGATTTGATTATGGGAACCTTCAGTAAATCCCTCGCTTCGATAGGAGGGTTTATTGCTGCAAACAATGCTGTGATTGAATACCTAAAACATCATGCCCGTACATTAATTTTCAGTGCCAGTATTTCACCTGCTTCCACAGCAAGTGTTTTGGCTGCATTAAAAATATTAAAAAGAGAGCCTGAAAGAATAGATAATCTTTGGAAACTTACCCATTACGCCTTAAAAAGCCTGAATCAACTAGGTTTTGATACTGGCGTTTCATGTACGCCAATCATTCCGATATATATTCGGGATGATTTGAAAACGTTCCAACTCTCAAAAATGCTTCTCGACGAAGGGGTTTTTGTCAATCCCGTTACTTCACCTGCGGTTTCCAAGGATGATACCTTAATTAGGTTTAGCTTGATGGCTACGCATACAAAAGAACAGGTTGATGAAGCCATTGGGAAAATTTATTGTGCAGCAAAAAAGCTTGATATTTTATAACGCAACAACCCTCAAACTAATTATTCATGAGTATTCAAATTAAAGAAGTTGCTTCTAAAGCTGATATGAAAGCTTTTATTCACTTTACTGACACTTTGTATAAAGACCATCCTTATTACGTGCCTCCATTGAGTTTTGATGAAGCTGCCACACTTGACAAGAAAAAGAATCCTGCATTTGATTATTGTGAAGCTCGGTATTGGCTTGCTTATAAAGGCAATAAGGTTGTTGGGCGAGTGGCAGGGATTATCAACCATGCCTACATTGACAAATGGAAAAACAAATACATTCGTTTTGGGTGGGTAGACTTTGAAGACGATTATGAAATTAGTCGTTTGTTATTGGAGCAAGTTCAAAACTGGGCAAAAGAAAAGGGCTTGGAAGCCATTCATGGACCACTCGGTTTTACAGATTTGGATCATGAAGGGACTCTTATAGAGGGTTTTGACCAGTTGGGAACCCTCGCCTCCATCTATAATTATCCTTATTATCCAAAGCATTTCGAAAAGTTAGGCTTTGTAAAAGATACTGATTGGATTGAATATAAAATAACTATTGAAAAACAAGTTCCAGAAAAGTTTATTAGAATAGCTGCAATTGTAGAACGCAGATTGAAACTAAGGGTTATAAAAGCAAAGAAACCGAAGCAAATATTGCCTTATGGAACTGCAATATTCGAGTTGATTAATGATGCCTATTCCCATCTTTATGGGGTTACGCCATTAACCCAACGGCAGATGGATTATTACACCAAAATGTATTTCTCGTTTATGAAGGTAGAGTTTGTAACTATCATTGTTGATAGTGAGGGCAAGCTTGCTGCGTTTGGTATTACGATGCCCTCTTTGTCTAAAGCTTTACAAAAGAATAAGGGTAAATTATTGCCTTTTGGATTTATCCCAATCCTAAAAGCAATGAAGAAAAACAATATGGCGGATTTGCTAATGGTCGCTATTCGGAAAGACTTGCAAGGCAAAGGAGTAAATGCCATGCTGATGAAAGAGACCTACGAATCGTATGTAAAACATGGCGTTGAAATAGTAGAATCTAACCATGAATTGGAAGATAATACCAAGGTACAATCTATGTGGGCAGACTTTAATACAGTTCAACACAAACGTCGCAGATGTTTTATAAAAAGGTTTTAAGATTCAACTATCTATGAAGCCCAATCTACTCATTACTGGTGCAAGTGGCTTTATCGGTAGCCATCTGATAGAGGAAGCATTGACGCAGGGGTACAACGTATTTGCTGCCGTAAGACAAAACAGTAAGGTCATCTTGCCCGAAAATAGCAACGTAAATATCATTCA
>Ga0164296_1000950_pt1 | contig 32473 bp, 19 predicted proteins | sample GEODES057metaG_FD_113533 | JGI IMG/M metagenome (GOLD analysis project Ga0164296, IMG submission 113533) | Dystrophic lake water microbial communities from Trout Bog Lake, Wisconsin, USA - GEODES057 metaG | ecosystem: Environmental > Aquatic > Freshwater > Lake | place: USA: Trout Bog Lake...
GTTAGGTAATAGACCTGTTTGAATTTCATTATAATTACTCTTCATCCATAGACTATAATCAAAAGTAGTCGATGGTTGAATAATATCTATTGCTGACCAATACTCATTCTTGAACAGTACGATTTGTCCTTTAGTATACTTTTGATTAGGAATCCATTCAACAATATTATTTTGATTTAATATAAAGCCAGGTGCATTAACTAAACCAGTCCAATCGTTAGAAATCGATCCCGATACTAATATACGATCTTGACGTGCTCCAGTGACTGGATCATAAATCAAGTCAGCAAAAATACTAACATTGTTGACAATTACTATATGCTCATAGGCAGTGAATTGTAAATCTAAGAAGTTAATAGTGTTAGAAGTCAAGCTGGTAACACGGAAGTTATTGCCAATTCGATCAACAACTAAATCGCGTGTTGGCAATGCTTCTTTGTTTTGATTTTGAATAACATTGTCTGGAGAATAGACAAAAATGTTATCAACAATTGCCTGTGGTTGTTCAACACTGATGGTTTGTGCACCAGGGTTCAAATTAATAATTGATCCGACTGCGAATCCCTGCTGGCTCCAGTATAAGAATTCCTGGGCCATTTGTAACCATGATAAAACATAACCGTTTTCAATAGTATCAAAAATTAGGCCTTGAGATTCTAAGAAGGCACCGTAGCTGGCAATAAAGTCGCACATGCTTGATAGGTTAGCAAATACATAACCATAAGGCACACGTACAACATTGTTAGTATAAGTTGTATTAACTTTTATATTAATACCGTTATAGGATACTGTTGTCGACGCTCCACTTGACTTAGAAACTAATATTTCAAAGTAAGGACTTTGTGTGCTGTAACCAAACACCGCCCAACCTTGTTCAACTTTTTGTACAATAATACTGCTATAAATGATTTCGTTAAACGGCTGATTTTTATACAATAATATATTGTAACTTTCTTGAGGCAGTAATAGGCTGTCATTAGTGCTGCCTGGAGTACTACGTTCAGTGTACAACTTTAGATAATTCTTATCGGTATAACCAGCAACACGCCAGCATAAACGAAGATCTAAATTGTTTAATGTAGTGGTTAATGTGTCTGTTGAATTAACACCTAACTGACGGTTGTAATCAATTATCCAATCTAAGTAACTGGCTTTGCTTGTGCCATTTCCGTATAAAGGAGTTAGCTCAGTTGCATTTAAACGATAGCGGCCATCCCATAGATATTGTAATAATGCATCGTTATAAACATAACGGTCGCGATCTACAAACAAGCTAAAGAACTTAGCAGGTTTAGTCAAAGCCAATAGACGCATAACAGAGAATGGATAGCTACTGCTGGTACGCCATGAATTTTCAACTGGGCCATCGTCACCAAAAGCCCAACTACGTTGGAAACTGGTTGAATCGTAATTGCCGATTACACTGAGTAAAGGATTTACTAAATTACCTTCTGAATCAACCGGCAATACTGATTGTAGACCTGTGCGTATATAACGCGGGTCTACGTAAGCTCCAGCTGGATCACGAATTAAACCATTGGCAAGGTCGTCCCATAAAACTAAGTTACCGCTGGTATAAGGCGCAGGACCGTATTCGTTTTCCCACCAAGTTGGTTTTTGTGCCAATCCTAACATTTCCCATGGAGTTGTGTTAGGAGTATATGTATCGTAGAAATAATTGTATATTCCGCGCCAGGCGCCTGCTTCAACTGGACCTGTGGTTAACTTATTAGCACTTTGACTATAATTGTAAGTAAATGGATTACCGGCAATGTAATCTTGTGTTGTATAATCAAGTTTATTCCAACCTATCCAGGTTAAGAAATCATCCGATAAGATTTGATTAATCTGAGTTAGGGTATATTCAGTAGTACGGAATTGTCCCGGTACAACATCTGCCGCAGTCAAGGGTATTGGTGACTTAATCTTTAAGTTATTAAAGATACGTGTTTCAAATTCTAATAGAACTTGGTCACGATAATCGCCGTAGGCTAATGTTATCGATCCATCGTGTCCTTGGATTACTGTACGTGGTTCGATGTAACTTGTATCTACGTAAATCTCAGGACGGAAAGCAGGATATAGACCTAACTTAGTAGGTGTGTTAGGTACATAATTTCCGTATGTTTCTGGGTATTCACGAATAGTAACAACATCACCGACTGCCAATGGAACTGTAACAGTTACAGTTGGGGTGTCTATGCCGACTGTATAATCGTAACCAGTGGTCAATATCAATCCATTTAGATAAACTAATAGTCCTTGATAGTTGCTGGTAGTAAAGCTATAAGTCTGCACTGTATCGAACACATTGGTACTGATATTAGTATAGGTATAACTATTCTCGATATAGGTTGCACTGGATGGCAACATATCGCTCCAATAAAATGGACTGATATCGCTACGACCTAATGCAATTTCTTGTACTACTGCATCTAATATTTCAGTAGGAGTATATCCTTCATAGTCGCCTGTTGTAGCAAGATTTATTAACAATGCCTTATACTTGATATATTCCTGGCTGTTAAAATTTAATGATTTAAACAGTTCGTATTGTTTTTCACGCAGGAATACACCAGTTAATACAGCAGGACTTGAGTTTTGTACTAATATCTGTCCATAGCGTAATATATCACCAAGGTCACGTGTGTTGTTTGCACCGATAATTGGACCTTGAATATTTTTAAGATTCTGTCCAATGCTTTGATAATGTGTACGAATTGTGCCTAAAGATAGAGTTTTAGAATTTTCATTCAATCCGTTATTAGCCAAGTTTAACGGAACTTGATAGAATCCGACTTGGCTTGTTTGATTACTAATCACCAATACTTCTATTACTGTTCCGGCTAAAATTGTAGTATCGGCAATGGTAATAACAGTTGTATTGCTGGTAACGGTATATGTATATCGTGTTGGATCAACAAATACACCTTCGATGAATAATTGAACTGGGGAATAAACAGAAGTTGTATCAACCGCTACATCTAATTGAAGAGGTGTCGATCCGTCATAGGTAAACTGGAATTCTTGACGACTGCGATTTTCCATTGCAGCCGCTTGCCATCCGATTAGATTACTAAATTCTGTACGTTCAATGTATTGTCGTGCAAAGCCTGTGCTGATAGCTGTTGTGGTACTGACATTGTTACGTACATAAATGAAAGTATCTGAATATAGATAATTTTGAAATACTATATCACCTAAATTATTAATGTTTAGGTATTGTAGTGCAAATCCTAATACAGTATCTACAGTCGATCCACTGCCTAACGCATATCCGAATAATTGGCTACCTGTAAATGTACTGCTGGGATATACAATTGAATTACTAAAACTGATTCCATTACTATCAAATACATCAAATAGTGGCGGTTGGTTAACACTGGTTTTTTGTTGTGCTAAAATCCAGTTAACTCCATTAAACCAAAAACTCTTTCCTTGTTGTGTATTACCACTTAATGTAACTACAGTCTGATTAACTGTTGCTGTACCGCCTACTGCCGGAACAAGATCAATTATTAAATTGCCAGAGTTGTCTGGATCAATGAAATTAACAAAATAAATGTGGTTGCGTACATTTGGATCAAGATCCGCTGCAAAAATAACACGGGTACCGTCGATGAATGTATATCCGTCAATGCTGTATCCAGGTTGACCATTGATATTGCTAAATGCATCAGTTTGACTGAAGTCAACAATATTAACTGGATCTTTACCCTGTGTTCCAAAATCGTACAGATACATATCTGTACGGAATTCAATAATAGGACGTTTAGCACGTAAGGCATTGTCTAAACTCAATACCTGATTATTGTAAGTAGCGGTTGCTGCAATAACATCTTTGTGGAACCAACGATTGCTACGGCTCCATGCATTGCGATCTTGACTTGCACGGTTAATTGTAATATAGTCAGGCACTTCCGGTGCATTTAAACTTGCATCATAGGGCTGACTGTCATAACTGGTACTGTCATAAGGAACGCTTGCACTTACTGTATATGTTTCTGGTGTGACTAATTCACTAACAGGTATTAATCGAATGCCGTTGCCTACTGTTGCACCAGCGACACCTGTATTAGGCAGAGGAGCACCTGTTGGGCCACCTGCTCCATAGTTTAATAGACTTTCTGCTACAGTAGAATAAATGTATTGCTGGTATGTGCCATCTGCACCAGTACCGGCGATCAGTTGGCCGTTTGAAATATAAAATGGACCAAAGTAAGCTTCACCATCAATGAAACCAATACGTGACGATGTGCCTGGACCGGTTCCTACTCCTTCAACATAATAAGTTAAATTTTCGTATTGTGCAGGATAAGTTGGACCACGGAATTGAACTTTAAGTCCATTGGTAAACACTACACCGTTTGGACTGGTATAATTTTTTGCACCTATGATCTCATCGATATCGATAGTAACTTCTTGACCAGGATCAACTAAACGTATTTGTCCAAATAATTCTGGATTACTGGCGTCCTGATACCAAAGTGTATCTAAAACTGCTGTCAGTAATGGAACTTCTTCAAAATATCCAGATGCATTTTTATACCAAGTTGTGCTGGCCCATTGTGTTCCAAATTTAATAGTAAATTTACTTAGGTTAGGTACTGTTGATATGCTGTTTAAACGCATAAATGGATTGCCATCTACATCGTTAACATATTGAATCTGCCAGATACTGTACTGTTGTTCTGGATCTGTGATAGCAGTAGTTTGGTCAAATAATAAAGAATCAAAACTGCCAGGCTGACCGTTATTAGAATCTAAACGTAACAGCGGATCAAATTGCGTTTCGACTTCCCAGCCTCCTGCCTCAGGATCTGTTTGTGTATTTGCAAATACAATAGTACGACCATTTAAAGATGTGATGCCATCAATACCATTGGGATTAGCAGCTAAAAATTGACTTACATATATATTATTAAGCTGATTGAATAATACTGTTTCGGTCAATAGATCAACTGTTCCGATTGAATTCAGTGTGTAATAAAAATCTTGTGCAGTTTTTAAAGGAACATTAAATGTAACTTGTCCTTGTGACTCGCCATTGTCGAGTACACCTAAAACTGTACGACTTGAAATATTAGGTGTAGCAGGCATTGTGCCTGACACACCTGGTGCAGCTTGAATGTAAAAGCCATAACCAGGTTGATTAACTGTGAATGTATAGTTGCCGCCACGTGCTAAAGTAATAATTGGATTATTACCCGAAGTATCACTAAATGTGTAGGCATTAGCACCACGAGTGACATCCCAATTATTAGTAAGAGGAACTGCTGTACCAGATACATTAACTGGATCTGGACCATTGGCCAACCAATAATATTGGCTGTAATTAGTAAACTTATCTAAGTCACAGAATGGATCCCACGAATAAAATTCGCTTTGCCAAAGAGCATCTTGACGTGTAGTTTGTGCGCCTTTAAGGTTAAGCGCATCAATCATACCAGGATATGTTATTGCATCGTTAGGATTACTGGTGTTAGGATCTAAAAATACTACACCCGGCTCAAGTTGATAATTGGCACGTACTGCACTTGGCTCTGTCAAGTAGTTGTCGGCAGGATTAACACCTGGACCAACCTTTCGACCTATATATCCTTGTACACGTTTAAAATTACTATCTTGCGTTAATTGATCAAGAGTAGCACTTAAAAATTGTGTATTGGTACTGGTACGGAATATTTCCGGTAATAGATCTACTGAACGTGGTGTTGCCATTAATACTCACCTGTTTGACTTAAACTACTTCCAAGACTTGGCACAGGATATAATCCCGATACTGATGTCTGGCTACGGATGTTGCTTTGTGTTAATGCTGTAATTACTTTTACATCATTAACGGTAGCTGCACTTACAAATATTTGATTTGGTGCCGAACGAATTTCGTATAGGTCACCAAAACTCTTCAATGGGTTTATTGGAACTAATACAACTGAACTAATAATTGTGCCTAAGTTCTGATGCAGATAAGCTGCTAATTCACTGAAATAGAAAGTATCTCCGAAATTCCATTTATCAATAGAAAAATATTGATTGATATATGTAATAACTTGACTCTTTATTTCGCTGGTACTTGCTACAGTATTAGGAGCTTGAACAACTTTAATAGTTGCTTGCAATGCTGGTTCTGCTTTGGCACCAAATAGCGGCTGGAACGAAACAGAATTTAATACCAATGTATCTGACAACATTTTATAATTGTTTAATCCGCCATAGACAGTGGTTAATTCATCAATAGTAGGCGGTGTTGGTTCTGCTACAGTACCAGTTGTATCTTTAATATAATTTTGATATGCAGTATAATAGCTTTGTGTAACCAAATACATATCGATAATATTAGTTGAACCTGGATCAATTACATTGGTCAATGGGCTATTGTGACGATATTGGTAATATAGACTTTGACGTCCGACTCTGCTGATGTAATCAGTTTGCGGTACTAATGTACGCTGTATCTGACCATTGGTAGTAGTTATTACCAATTGATAAAATGCATTTTCGCTGTAAGCAAAGAATATTTGGCCGTTAACGAATTCACTCTTAACTAATTCAATCGAGTCTAATGTAGGATAAGCAAAGTTCACCACACCTGCCGCAACGGGCAAATAAGTTTCTGTATTATCAAAATTTTGTGATAGTACTAAAAACACATATTTGGTATTAGAATTTACACCAGGTGCAACAATCTCATCAAAGAAATCTGGATTATCCGGTACGCCATCGCTGTTAGTATCAGTGTAGCTAACATAAACTTCGTAGTCGTTCACATATCCATCGCTTTCGACAGGTTGTCCAATGATTTCCATTTGAACATCGCTTGGCAATGGAGTGTTGATGTCAGGTTGGCTATTTGACTTCAATGCTTTAACAAAGTCAGAAATAACTTTACCTGTACGACTGTCGTATACTTTCTGGCTACCATCATAATAGAAACGTGTTTCAATTACACTGGCAAATAGATAATCTAATCCACGATAAGTTACTGTGTATGTAACCCCGTTGGTTACAAACTGCATTAACCACGAGGCATCTAAGTTAAGACCTTGTGTATTTTGTGCATATTGTAAACTGAAAGCACTATCTTGTGCCAGATTAGGAGCAGTAATTAGATACCAAGTACTGGTTAAATTATTATAACCGATGCCAAAGTTACGTGCTAATTCAATTTGCTGTAGCATTTGAGTTTGTAGTGCATCTGGTAATGTATCAACAAAAACTGGAATGACCAGTTGAGCAATAGCACCAGTTGGTACAAAATTATTAATCGCCACAGGACCAGAACCATTGGATAAATTGCCTAATCCTGAATTAGTTCCGTCTAATACTACAGCAGATACAGTAGCCCAGATTTCTAATTTTTCATCACTACGAGTTGGAACTCCTAACTTTAATTGATTATTGGCATCAAAGAAATAACCAGTAGGAGGAATAAATTTAACCAACGAACCTTGTGCAATATATTTGGCATTATTGCTAGCGTAACTGCCAATTGACTGCGGTGTTGAATTAAGAATATTATAAAAATATCCTGTAGTTTCGTTAACCACAGTGGTGCTTTGATGCCAAGCTAGATCCAAAACAGTCAATGACGGACGTGGATAATTAGCGTAATAAAATTGTGTAAGACTGCGATTGCTTAATAATGGCTCAACATTATTGGTAATAACATCGACGATATCGTTAATATTGACCCAGTCAAATTGGAATGTAGGTAGAGTATTTTCTCTATAGATCATTCCATCGTCGCCGAATATATTAGTCGAACTGTATTTGCCAGTTATATCATTGACATCTAAGTAACGACTTGTACCTACAGCAGAACGAACAATTGCATTACTCTTAATAATGCTGTTATACTGCGTAAACGGGAAGTTATCATAATCTTCGCCGTTGACCATACGATTCTGTGTATAATAACGTGCAGGAGCACGTTGTTTAATTTGATCAATTGTTTCACGAATAGCTGCATTGCTAACAGGAGCAGTAATACCGCAGGTAAATGTAATTGTTTCTAAACGTCCAGAACGGCTAATGTATGTAATTGGAATTATTACGTTTTGCATTTCTACCGGATTAATAATATATTGTAATCCGTTGCTGGCACGAACGTATGTGCGGAATGTTCCTACCGGAATTGTAGCAAATACACCATCGCCAAATGTCAATGTAATTTGGTCATTGGCACGACTGGTAATTGAATAGAATGTACGTTGATCTGGCGACAATTGCTCAGTGGCTGCTGCATATATGCTCGGAGCATAAGTCCATTCTTGACTGATACTACCTGTATTATCTAACTGATATAACCAATAGTCCTGATTGTTGATACCATCAATGTTGATATCTACTGTACGATTGGGTACAGCTTCTGCTAGGTTAAAATCTTGATTCTGTAATACACCTTGCTTGAATAAGAAAAAGAATCCGGTATTTCCAGATCCAAAGCCCATTTGATCGTTTTGATATAGCATATTAAATGCGCCACTGGGTTGAGGAGCAGGTTCATAAATGTAATCTTCGCCTTGCGTAGTTCCACTTACTGCTTCAAATGGCATATTGATGCTGTCAATGTTTGCTGAATAAGGAATTACAGGCAAATAGCCCGGAATCAAGTTAATAGTATATTCGTCGGTGCGGATTCCTAATAACGTTTGACTGTTTCCGGGACGCCCGAATTTTTGACTGTCAATTAAGGCAGCGTTAACAATATATGTAAACTGATCTAACCAGTTAGCATTAGTTGGATCGTTCCAATTGATAGTAACATTGCTGAGATTTACACCGTTAAAGTCTGTAATACTTTCTGTAGTCTGTACTGCAAATACTTTTAATAGTCCTTGTGCAGCAGTATTACGCTTAGGTGTATAGCTGACTAAATTAGCGAGGCGTACAACTGAATCGCGACGTTCAGCTGTGTCAATAAAGTTTTCTCGTGCATTTAAATCGTTACGGAAAGCTAAACTTTGACCCATAAAGGCCATGACATCAAGCAATGCAATAAATTCGCTTGATTCAATATAATCATTAAATGTTTCTGGATAGTAAAGACGTAGATAGTCTACGAAGCTCTTTCGTAGAGTTTCAAAATCGTAGCTTTGGAAATCAGCTTCTCTGTATGCTTGATACAGGGCTTTCCAATCTTCTACGCCAAATAGGGCAGCTTGTCTTGCAGTTTGTACAGGTTGTGCCATAGCATCTCTTTATTAGAGTATTTATGCTGGTTATAAACTGAGTATTTTTAGACGTAGGTTGCTCTGCGTGTATTTTGATCAAAGAAGATTGCTAACTGTTCTGCAGTACTACCGTTGACTACGCTAACTAATAGCTGAATTAGCATGCCGTTTTCCTGCTGGAATACCTGTGTATCGTTAAGGAAAATTCTTGGATCGCCAGCAGCTACACGTTGGATTTCTGCTGTTATCATTTCAACTAATGTTGGGGTTTGATTTTCAAATAGGTAACTCCAGACCACTGTTCCGTAATCTGGACGGCCAGGTACTTCGCCCTGTTGAATATTCAATGCATTAATCAAGTCGCGTTTGATTAAATCAAAGTCTACAAGAGTAAACTTTTTATATTGATTAATTGAGTTGTAACCGATAAAAGTAGCCATAACACTATTTACTCATTTAACTGTAACCTGGATTCACGTTAGGAGTCGGATTAAGATTCGCTAATGCATTTGCACCTGCTAAATTACCGGCTGCACTACCGATATTTTCAGCTTCTGCTTCTGTTTTGCCTTGAGCAAGTGCTTCGTTAAAAGCCTTAATCTTAGCATCTTGTTGTATTTGTGTTACATCAATAGATGTAGTAGTCCCTCCTGATGCACTGGCAGTGGAAGTAGAAGAACTACCGGTACTGGAACTTGCGACAGGATTACTGTAATTAGGAGTTGGAACTTTTTTATTACCAATTACTGCTGCTAATGCTGCATTAACTACTGTACGGTTAACTGTGTTAGTAGCAACCGAACCAGACCCTCCGCCGACGCTCCCAAAGCCGCCGATACTCAAACCGCCAAACGCATTTTTAACAAGATTAACAGAAAACTGTGCATTTTTAGTAAAGGCATTAATCTGTGCAGTTAAGGTCGGACCTGCAATACCTTGTGCCCACTGTCCAACACTGGCTGCGCCAAATTTACTTGCTGATGATACTAAGCCTGCCAATTGTAATGTACTTTCTTTTCCTGTTACAATTCCAGACAATCGTAATTGATTTAGTCCTGTTGTCATTAATCCCTGTTGTACTTTAGTCTGTAGCGGAGCATTGCTTAGGAATGTATTAAGATTAAATGTATTGTTCTTGCCTGTCCATACGCTTGGACTTTGTAATACAGAAGTTAAACCTCCAGCAATACCACCAAACTGTGCATTAGTACCGGGTTTAACAAATCCTGCTTGTTCAAGTTGGCTAATAGAGAAACCAAATTGTCCTACACCTTTGCTATTGCTAATTACTCCGGTAGCTTGACCTACCATTGCTGATGTTGAACTCATTAATCCAGTTACCTGGGACGCACCCAAGGCACCAACATTAGTTGAAGCAGGAATTTGTGTCAACACATTAGCTGGCGTTACAGGCTGTGTTACAGGAGCAGTATTCAATTGTTCCATAGCCGATGCAGATGGTGTTTCTGGATTAGCAGTAGGCAATACACCTTCTGGGGTTCCCGGTACAGTATCCACTGTGCCGCCACCATCGCCAGATGTTTCGTTTGCAGGCTGTGCAAGATCAACTTTAGTCGATACACCTTTGTTGTGATTTGGGTAAGGTTCGTGTGTAGGAGCTCTTGTAACAATAGTAGTGATTGCACCGTCTTTTACTTGCCAACCTGTGCCTTCGACAAATGCTGTACCAGGCAATTGACTATCAGCAATAATAGTAGGCTTACTAATTGATACAGATCCGCCGCCACCATTAAGATTAATTCTACCTGCCTTAAAACTAAGATCTCCATCAGACTGCACAGACGACGATTGTGCTTTAAATCCCAACGATCCGTCGGCTAAGAATCCTAAATCTGCTTGACTGTAGACTGTTAATTTATTAACTGATGCAATGTTTAATTCGTCGCTGCTGTTAATGTTAACTTTTTTGCCTTTAATATTGAAGTTATTACCAGCATACATGTTAATATCCTGGTCGGCGTGTAAGTTTAATGTACCTTCTGTGCGGACATTAACTGAGTTAGTAGCATATACATCCACTGTACCTTCTGCACCTAACTCAATCCAAGTCTGCCCGTTAGCATGTATAATATAAAAGAAGTCGCCCGAATCACTCATTGTGATTTGATGACCTTTGCTGGTACGAATACGTACCAGATTGTCTTGTCCTGTTAGATCGCCGTCGTCCATAACAATACTGTGGCCGCCACGTCGTGCTACTATTTTAACATCTGTTGGTTTAAGATTGCCAGATTCAACCTGTGACTTAATATCTTCATCAGTTAGGCCGCCGGCATATACAGGACGTCCTGGAGTAACAATACCATAAGCATTACTGGGACTTTCACGTTGTGCATTACTGGTAATAGGTCCTCGATCAACGTCATTAATAATACCCTGCTGCAACATAATACCTGCTACTACAGAATGTACTGGTTTCTTTTGATCAAAGAATTTAGGATTTTCGCTTACTGTTTGATTATCGTCGTTAATTTCAGTAACAGGTAATTGCTTACTGTCAGCAAAATATTTCTGTTGATCTGAATTTTGTAAATCAAAGTTTTTACTTGCTCCGATACCCGGTATCATATGATTAAGACCAGTATCAGGTACACAGCCAACATAATAACCTTGGTTAGGATCACCTGCTACAAAGAAACAGATTACTAATGTTCCTAAATCTGGCGGAGTAAACCACATACCATAACTTTGAGGATTACCTACAAATGTTCCTGTACCTGTGTCAGTTCCGTTTTGTACTACTGAACCGTAAAAAGGTGGAACATAACTAACTGTGCGCCAAAGACTTTCGTCAGTTTTATCGTCGCCGGCAAATTGCTCAATATAAACTTGTACACGGCCAGAACGAACTGTATCAACGTTATTCATTACTTCGCCGATAAATGGTCCCATTTCGGCTGGATTACCGCCGCGATCAAACTTATAACCTTGGCCTCTACCTCGACTTCGTTGTATATTTTCTGCCATTATTCGTCTCTACTTATTAATTGTGGTGTAGTATTTGTTGCGTCTGGCACTGGACTATTAGCACCCGATGCTTGAATTTGTGGTGCAAATTGTTTTAGACCTGCATTATAGGCCTGAGAGCTGGCTTGTAACTGTGATGTTGTAAATATGCGACTCGGAGTCCAACCGGGGTGAGCCGCTTCAAGTTGTGCTTGTATCTGTGGTTGTAAAACTCTTTCCTGTTGGTTTACATAAACTCTAAACTCTTCGGCACTCTTGGGATCGTTTTGAGTGAACACCGAAAGATCGGTTGTTTGAGTCGGTGTCGTTACTCTTACATTAGTAGTCCCGCTGGTTGGATCCTCTGCGGCCGGAGCAAATCTTGCATTTCTACGTTGAAGTAAGTATGGTTGTGACTCTGTGTCTACATTCTGTATCGAATCTGGTAATTGTGTTGCTCTTGCTTTTACACCCACACTCTGTGTTCCACCTGGGCCACTGTGTGCTGTAGAATTTCTATATCCAATAAAGGCATTACCTGCGGTATTTGTACCTAAGAATCCGTTAGCAGCAAAGGTAGACGCTGCATTTGCAGTAGGTCTACCATTGCCAACTTCATTGGCAAACGCCGAAAGAGCATTAACTTTAACAGGGAAAGTAATTAATACTCCTTCTAAGTCTTGTGTAAAGCGACCCTTGCTAAAAATACTGGTTACTTGTATAGCTTTGTAAACGTAGCTTTGCGATGGGCCATTGGTTTCGCTGGGTGTTCGCGATATGATTTCATTTCCGCCATTGGTAGCTTGAGTTGGGTCAATAACACCTGTGCCGATGTCATAGTCTACCGGTTTATTAAATAAAATTTCAAATAGAGGTTCTTGACTTTCTGGATTAATTGTTCCGTCGACTAAGAAAGGATTATAGCTAAAGTTTGTTCCAGCAATACCAGACCATACTTCTCCTTGAATGATCCATGCCGGATCACCTACAATACTTAAATTAACTTTACTTAGATCAGCAGGACTGTATAGGCGATCAGCTGCCGATGCTGCACCTTCGAATGTTTTGCCGTCGGCACCTTGATCGCTTTCATTGCTACGAGTTTGATAAGAATATTTAGGCACATCTCTGTAGTCTGCTGTAGTCCATATTCCACTCTGCGGAGTATTGGAAGTGATCATAAACTGTGCGTTAAATGTCTGTTCGTAATTTAATATCTGAGTATTTTGACCAGTGAACCAATAATAATATTGTTTTTGTACACCACGGAATTCTCCATCTGGAAACCAAGGAATATGCAAATTGCTTACAAGGTATGGACTAATCTGATAGGTAATTTTATAAGCATAGTCATTACGCTTATTATCATACCCCTTAGGTTCAACCTGCATACCAACTCGATACCAACCAAATGCTTTGGCATTATTTGAACGTTTTACAAGTTTTTGTGTAACAGGATCAATAATATAAACCTGCTGACTTGAAATGTAATCGCTACCTTTGATAGTTTGATCAATAAATTGCAGTAAGCTGGTACCCGCAGTAGCACTGATATTTTTACTGTTAGTACTCATGCTTTGTGTAGCAGGATTTACCTGCTGCGATGCTGTAGCATTACTACCCATCGGTGTCTTACTTTTATCAGTTTCGCCCGGAGGAACGGTACTGGCATTAGCAATAACAGGATCAACAAATACTACTGAATATTCGTGCGGTATTTCAAAAATTCCTTCGCTTACGTGCTGTTTTTCATATTGATTTATAGCATCAATAATTCCCGAAGTTACTACTTTTGTAGGTGCAGCGTTGGCTTTTGGAGGAGCAGAACTTGAGCTATTAGCACTCGGCGGAGTTGAACTACCGGTTGCTTCTCTTCCGCTGCCAGCATTAGCAGCAGTAGATGTTCCAAATGCTGCAACTCCGTTGAATACATCTTTAAGAGTCGAAGCAGTTAGCTCTACATTATAAGGAATAGTACCAGCTGCCTGTCCCGACGCAATATTGTTTTGTGTAACAATAGCTTGACATTCGTATTCAGTCAATTTATTAGCAACACGAAACTTAATGTTAGTAAATTGAAAAGGAATATATTTTTCGACTATAGCAGTTTGATCTGTTAACCCAGTTACTGTGGTTTGATTTGCGTTTGATACTGGTAATAGATTTCCGTTTTGATCATAACCATAGAAACGTATTACCATAAGATAATTTTGCGACAGATAATTTTCTGTTCTACCTATATACTGCTTAACAGCTCTAAATAGATTATCTAATAGACTAATGCCATTGGGTTCAATGATTCTTATATCAAGTTCGTAACTTGAATAGGCTCCTCTGGTTCCTTTGCCTGGCATTAAAGTTTTAACTTTAACTTCATCGATATAGAAGTCCAATGGAAAGAATTGACTACGCCCAGGTGCAGTCTGTCCGGTTACAGTTTTTGTGCTTATAGGTGCGCCACCGGACTGTATTAATAACTGAGGGCCTGATACCATATGAGATTTATCATTAACCATATTTGAGTAATCTTTTTGATTCAATAGATAAATGCTGATATTGTACGAGTACGATGAGTATTTGTCTAAAATATTACCTTGTGGTTGTACGTGTGCATTTTGACCAGAGGCTGCAATTTGATTAATACGAGAAGTAACCGATGCACCATAATCATCAGATGATACGCTGCCAGATGATCCAATTGCACCTACACCGCCAAGTTGAGTACCGCCTGCGACAAATTGTCCAATAGATGTAGCTGCCGCAGTGATAGGATCTGAGTTTAGTGTCGGCTGTGCAGTTGGTGGTGGTACAGTCTGTGTAGTCGATAACTTGCGACTCGGAGCATCAGTTCCAGTTGTGGTATTTTTAGCATAGTAAAAACTATTTGCGTTAGTAGGTATAGTATTATTATTTGGTGCTACACGACCAGTTGTAGGATCAACTTTAATATTATCCGGTGCCGGAGTTTGTACTGGTGCACCGTCGTCTCGGGCTACTTGAGCCTGCTCGACAGTAGTTCCAGCGTTTTGTTCAGGAAAAGTAACTTCAGATGCCATTGATTAGAATCCCAATGCTGTTTGCAAGGTAGTGATTTTTGGTAAGAATATTTCTACTCCAGGAGCGAAATCCCAAGGCGGAGCAGTTAATGTGTTTGGATTACGTTGATAAAAGACCCACCATAATTCTGCTCGATTGTACAGGTCATATGCTAACAGATCTGGTCGATATTGATATGTTTGATTGATAGTAAACAATTGATCATCTGACTCTTTAGGAATAGGTCTGTTGACCATTACATCTAAAAAGAATTGCGAATACTGAGTTAAGAAATAGGGACTTGTTGAGCCATAGGTTGCAGCCATTACCAGAAACCTCCTTTGATTAAGTCTCCGTTAGCAAATTTAGCTAAACTAAATTGCTGACTGACTTGCTGTCGTGTTTGTACTGGTAATAATGTAATACCAATTTCCATTTTAGTAGGTACGTAAGTAGGTGCATCGACTTGTAGAGTCGATGCTGCCGGCGGCCCGCTGATAGCACCTTTAGTCAAATTGTTATTGGCCAATCTGGTTTGACTTGTGCCAGTATAATTAGTAGGCAAATTCTGTTGAGCACGGCGATCATTTAAATTAGTTCCAGGATTACTTACACTGGTTGCACGTATATAGTCAACATCTCCCGGCAGGTTATAATCAAACTGTGCAATTACACAAGGATGTAAATTAAACTGATATGTTCCTAAACCTTGCAAAAATACCAGCGGCGGAGGAGAACCACGATAGTTAGTATCTTGTCCGTAAAACATTTTTGTAGCTGATCGGAAAAAATGTATTACTGCCAAAAGATAATTTGCTTCATTGGTATCCTGTGCTGTAAACATTGCCTGAATACGTATTTCTCCTACTGAGCTACCTTGATAAAAATAACCTTTGTAGTTACTGTGTGTTAGATCGTAACTGCTATAGTTGGCCTTGTAGCTTGTGTTGATAACAGGGGTATAAGGAAATATTACGCCGCCTGTAACCTGTAGTGGTTGTAATATTCCAGGACCGTCTGGGTTATTGTATAGATATTGACTGCCGCCAGCTAACCGTAACTTAACACGCCAGTCACCATCATTAGCCTGTTTACGCTGTGCCTGTATCTGTGCTGTTTGTAATGCTAATTGTTTTTGGGCAGCAGCTTGATCAGCAGCTAATTGATCTGATGTTGGTATGTTAGATGTATTAACTGCACTATTAGTTGCTGTTGTAGCAGAATTAAGTACGCCGGTTAGGACTCCTGATGAGTTGATATCAGCATATGCAGCCGAATAAGGATCGACTGTATCAGCTGTGCTAACACTTGTAGTAGGAACAACGCTACCTGTTTCAGAACCGACAGCAGCATATGGATCAACTGTGTCAGCTGTATTAACTTCGGTTGCAGCTACATTATTATCAAATCCAGGTGTATCATATGGATTAGTTGTGTCAGTAGTATTTGTTTCTGTGGCAGCTACATTATTATCAAATCCAGGTGTATCATATGGATTAGTTGTGTCAGTAGTATTTGTTTCTGTGGCTTCTACCGCAGTATTCGTTGTATCTGTTACGTATGGATTATCTTGATTACCGGTATCAGCGGCAGTTGTTGCTACGGCTGTATCAACTGGAGGAGCAACATAAGGGTTTGATTGATTACCAGTACTTGCAGTTGTAGCAGCTACAGTAGTATTGATAGGTGGAGCAACTACTGGAGGTGGAGCATTTTCTGTGCTGGCCGCAGTAGTAGGCGGTACTGGATCTGCTGTTGCTACAACATTACCTGCACCAGCCGCAGCAATTTGATCTTGATATTTGGCATTGGCAATTTGTTTTGCTTCTAAGTTGGCTTCATCGCGTAATTGATTTTGTTCTGAAATATCGTCAGGAAACGGCGATTCTGCTATTTTTTGTGCATATAAGGCATCAGACTGAGACTTAACTGTGGCTTGATAGTCGGCAAATGTTGCGGGGTCGTTTTTCGCTAACGTTGCTTGACTTACGTTAGAAGCTGTAGTAGATTTTTCAATTTGAGGTACAGCAGGATCAGCAGGTGGTACCGAAGACCCAGGGCCAGCGGCAGCTACTTGTGTGTTAGCAGCAGGTGCAGTAACTGCCGGAGTAGCATTTTCTGTACTGGCTGAAGTAGTCGGAGCTGTTTTAACCCAAACAGGATTACCACTACTATCAAATCTATCTAATACTGCACCGTCTGCTCTAACATCTCCAACAAAACGACTGTACCCACCTGTGTCACTGTTAGTGTTTGTTGAAGAAGAGGTAGAAGCTACGTTAGTATCAGCAGGCGGTGTGCTAACTGGAGGTACAGTATTATTGGTACTTGCAGCAGTAGTAGGTGGTACTTGATCTGCTGTTGCTGTTAATGTCCCTGCGTTAGCAGCAACAATCGGTACTTGATATTTTGCATTAGCAACTTGTTTTGCTTCTAATGTTGCTTCGTCTTTAAGATCATTCTGTACATTAACGTCAATTGCGTCTAATCCAGATGCTGCCGCAGCGGCAAGTTTTTGTTGGTATAACGCATCGGTTTGAGATTTAACTGTAGCTTGATAATCGGCACTTGCAACAGGATTGTTGGCTGCAAGCGTAGCCTGACTAACGTTGTCAGCCGTAGTAGCTTTAGTGATCTGCGAAATAGCTGGATCTGCTGGCGGTATTGACGAACTGTTATTTGTGGTTGTAGCCATATCGGTTATCCTATCACTTATTTATTGTCTATAAAAACGGCTAAGTTTATTAAAAAATGTTGCTCTTTTGCAACATTTATGTTATAATAAGTAATCGACATTGGAGAACTATATTGTCTGAGGCTACTCCCACTAAACCATTTAAAACACCTGCAAAGGTTAACTATCTCAACAACAGAGATTTATTAAAACAAATACATCTAAGTAAAAATACATATTGCAGCTATAGAGATCCAAAAACTGATCATCAATATGATATCATTTTACCTAACTTAGACAAAATCAATCAGCGTACTATTGCAGAAGCAAGACGTAATCGTACAGATCGTATCAAGCGAGAAACAGGCGAAATTGTAGATCAAAAAAAGATTCCCAATACTGATCTTGTATTTAGAATTACCTGTTGGGATCATATACCGATTGCACCCAAAAAAGTACCTAAGACTGCTGCTAAAAAGAAAAATCTTAAAGATATGCTCATGCTCGACGAAGAAGAAACTGTCGAGGATCCATTGGCCGATATTGTCGATGAAGTTGTATTAGATCCTACACATGTGCGTGTTAACTTTCCTCCGTTTTATCACTATCGTATAACCGAAGAAAAGGAACCTTATCTTGTGGGCAAAAGTCACTGGAAAGGCGATTTAGTTACAGGAGAATATTCAAGAGATCACGGAGAGATGACTGCTGAATTAGCACGTATGTTCTTAAAGCTATGCGAACGCTATGCTACACGTAGTAATTGGCGTGGTTATACATACAACGAAGAAATGCGTGGACAGGCTTTGTTACAATTGAGTCAGATCGGATTACAGTTTGACGAATCCAAAAGTCAAAACCCATTTGCCTATTATACCGCTGCTATCACTAACAGCTTTACTCGAATCCTAAATATCGAAAAGAAAAATCAAAACATACGTGACGATATTTTAGAAATGAACGGGTTGAATCCTTCTTGGACCAGACAGAATTCAAATAAGAGTTATCAAAAACCCGGACCGGTTACTATCGTTGATCCAAGCACTTATAAATTGCCAGACGACTTGACTGAGTCCGAGTAAAACTGTTATTATATCAGTTACTTGCGATGATCGTTAAAGGATATAATGAGTAACTTATTTAAAAAGACTGCTATTTGTACTGATATACATTATGGTCTTAAATCAAACAGTTTAGTACACAATCAAGATTGCGATAGCTTTATTGATTGGTTTATCAACACAGCTAAACAAAACGGTTGCGAAACTGGAATGTTCTTAGGTGACTGGCACAACCATCGTGCCAGTATTAACCTACAGACTCTCCAGTTTAGTCTACGTGCATTAGAAAAGCTGTCGGCTGCATTTGATCAATTTTTCTTTATTCCGGGCAATCACGATCTCTATTACAGAGATAAACGAGACATACACGGTGCTGAATGGGCTCGTCACTTACCTAATATTACTATTGTTAATGATTGGTTCAAGGAAGGCGATGTTGTTATTGCTCCTTGGTTAGTCGGCGACGATTATAAAAAAATACCTAAGTTGTCCGGAAAATACTGTTTTGGACACTTTGAACTACCACATTTTAAAATGAATGCCATGGTAGAAATGCCAGACCATGGCGATCTTAAAGTTGACAACTTTGGCGGGTTTGAATCTGTTTATTCTGGACATTTTCATTTACGGCAACAAAAACGCAACATCAACTATATTGGCAACTGTTTTCCGCATAACTTTGCCGATGCCGGCGATGACAATCGAGGTATGATGATTAAGGAATGGGGCAAGGAAGATCAGTATTTTGCCTGGCCCGGTCAACCTAAGTATCGTGTTTACAACCTATCCGATGTGATTGATCGACCTGATGAACTACTTGCACCACGAATGCATGTGCGTGTTCAACTGGATATAGGTATTAGCTACGAAGAAGCCAACTTTATCAAAGAAACATTTATAAAAACTCATAATCTTAGAGAAATGGCTTTGATACCTGCTAAGAATGCCAGTATCGAGACTGACATGGCACCAGGCGATGTTAAGTTTGAATCTGTAGATCAAATCGTAACTGATCAGATTACCAATATCGAAAGCGAGTTTTATGATTCAAAGTTGTTGCTTAAAATCTATCAAAATTTATGAATCCGTTTGATCAAGCAATTGCTGATCTTGAACAAAAATTTAATGTTGTAGGTGTTGTGAATCTATATGATTCACAACTATACCAACGACTACAAAACTTATATCAGACTGAGTACAATCACAACGATAGAATCATAATAATACAGGATACAGCAGACACTTACGACTATATCGATTTGCCAGGAGCAGCAATACTTAGATTACAAAAATATCTTGATCAAATAGATATATCAAAATTTTTTATTGTCGTTGTCACTGGTAATGCTGATATCAAAAACGAACTATTGCAAATAAGCAATGAGATATCCTTTATACAGGTCGAACCTTATTTTAACAATGTAGTTATACGTTACGAAGATACCTTTTGTCCGTTGCCATGGATGCATTTATATGTAGGCACAGACGGCAATGTTCTTCCGTGCTGTGTTGCTGATCATCAATACCCAATGGGTAATATCGAAGAAGCTACTCCGTTAGAGATCGGCAATAATAAAAAATTTATTCAGATCAGACAAAATATGTTGTCTGGGCAACGTAGTAAAGAATGTTCTTACTGCTATCAAAAAGAGGATAGTGGATTACCAAGTCTAAGACAAGAACAGATAAAAAGATGGAAGATCGATACTGATTCTGCGTTTAATCCAATCTATTTAGATATACGGTTAAACAACGTTTGTAATCTTAAATGTCGTATGTGTAGCGGTTACTTCAGTAGTTCTATTGCTCAGGAAGATGCAGAACTGTTTGGAACTACTATTTCTATTGAAAATTCTTTACGTAACCGACAGCGTAAATTGGCCTTAGAAGAGATAGTAGAATTTTTACCCAGCGCAGAAAAAATTTACTTTGCCGGCGGTGAACCTTTGCTTGCACCCGAACACTATATAATATTACAAAAATTGATAGACTGCGGCAATACTGATTTAGAAATTTTTTACAATACTAACTTTACTCGATTACAGTTTCGCAATATTAATGTTCTTGATCTTTGGAAAAAGTTCGGTCAAATAACAATCGGTGCCAGTTTAGATGCTATTGGGCCAGTTGCCGAATATGTTAGACACAGTACTGTTTGGACCGACATTGAAAATAATTTAGATTTGCTACAAAATTATTGTCCCAACGTTAATTTTACAGTTACATCGGCTGTGGGATTCATGAATGCGGCCAGTTTGATCGAATTGCAAAAAAACTGGCACAATAACCGACGGTTAGATATTTCTAAATTTAGTCTACATGCAATAACTTCTCCGGAACATATGACATTGGCTGTGTTACCTGACCATCATAAAAATCGATTAGAAAAACTTATAACCGATCATATACATTGGTGCTGCGGTCGAGATGCCTATATTCTTGCAGAACAGTGGCAAGATATGTTAAACTATATGTTGTCTACAGATCTCACACATTATTTAGATGAGTTTCGTAGATTAACACGTATAATGGATCAACATCGTAAACAAGATTTTGGTCAAGTATTACCTGAATTTAAAGATTTATTATGATTGTATACTCTAACTCGTGCAGTTTTGGTGAGCCCGGTCAGGGACATGAAGTTTATGCTGACCACGTTGCTGATTATTTTAAAGCCGAGTTAATTAACCGCGGTCAAGCAGGATCTTGTAATCGTCGTATCATACGTACCACGTTGAGAGATTTAATTGAATATGGTTCCAACGATGTTGTTGTATTACTTGGATTGACCTTTATCAGTCGTACTGAACTTTGGCAACCTTGGTTACCGGCCACTGTTAATGATGGGCATTTTCATTCGATCACCGTAGATCATCAAAAAATAAATTGGAGTATCAAAGGTCTGATTGATACTATAGTACCGGATATACATCAGTTAGCTGATGCAAGAATAAAAGATTATTATAAGCAATGGTTATCTCACTATGACCGAGAAGCAGAAGTAACCAATCTGTTGACGGATATTATCATGTTAACAGGATGGATGCAAAGTCGTTCTATTCCTTATATAATTTTTTCTAATGTCGATGTGCTTCCAGATTCTGATTTAGTAGGATATAACAGTCCTTTCATATCAAGTCTGCAGGAAACAATAAGAGCAGACAATTCGATATTAGATTTATGGAAATTTAGTTTTGGAACTTATTCATTAGAAAATGGATTTATACCGAAAGACTACGATCTGTATAAGCATCACGGACATCCTGGTGGTGATGCACACAAGTTTTTCGGAAACTACTTAATTACAAATTTAAACGAAAGATATTTTAACAAGGAAATTCGGTGATTAGTATAAAAAATTTAACCGTAAAAAACTTTATGAGTGTCGGTAATGCTACTCAAGCAATCGACTTTGATCGACGTGACCTAACTCTGGTGTTGGGAGAAAATCTCGACCTCGGCGGTGATGGTTCTCGTAACGGTACTGGTAAAACTACAATCATCAATGCACTTAGCTATGCACTTTACGGAAATGCTTTAAGTAATATTCGCAAAGATAATTTGGTTAATAAAACCAATGGCAAAAATATGTTAGTCAGTTTAGACTTCATAGTCGGCGGTCAAGAATATCGAATCGAACGTGGTCGTAAACCTAACGTTCTAAAATTTTATGTTAACAACAAAGAACAAGAAATTACCGACGACAGTCAAGGTGACTCGAGAGAAACACAAGAAGCTATTGAAAGAACGTTAGGGCTCAGCCACGACATGTTTAAACATGTATTGGCCTTAAACACTTACACAGAACCTTTCTTAAGTCTCAAAGCCAACGATCAACGTACTATTATCGAACAACTATTGGGTATTACACTTCTTAGCGAACGTGCAGAAAAGATCAAAGAGCTAAACAAGTCTACTAAAGACGGCATTAGTCAAGAAGAATTTCGTATTCGTGCTGTACAAGAAGCTAATAAGCGTATTGAAGAACAGATCGAAAGTCTGCGCAAACGTCAAAAGATGTGGGCAACTAAACAGGCGGAGGATGTTGCTGGGTTTGAATCAGCAATTTCCAGCCTTGAACATATTGATATCGAAGCAGAAGTTGCTGCACACAAAGCATTAACAGAATATAATAATCTTGTTAAAGAACGTGCAGATTTACAAAAAACTTTAGCACGAGCTCGATTGGATCAAACACGTGAAATAAAAACTGCAGATAAAATAACAGCCGAACTTGCAGCGTTAATTGATCACAAGTGTCATGCTTGTGGACAAGAGTTGCACGACGATAATCACGATGCTATTGTTACTGCTAAAAAGAAAGAACTGGATGCAGCGGCTGTTGAAGTCGACTTAGCTGGCGTTACTATCATTGAATTAGAAAATGAGTTGGAGGATCTTGGCGAACCTGGTGCGCAGCCTAAGGTCTTTTACGATACTTTAGAGGATGCGCTTAATCATCGCAACAGCTTAGAAGCACTACGCAAAGAACTTGCTACACGTTCTGCAGAAACTGATCCTTACGGCGAGCAGATTGTAGATATGCAAAATCAAGCACTACAAGAAGTTACATACGATCAAATGAACGAGTTAACAAGATTGCAAGAGCATCAAGAATTCTTACTAAAGTTGTTAACCAATAAAGATTCATTTATACGCAAGAAGATCATTGAACAGAATCTATCATATCTAAATGCCCGATTAACACACTATTTAGATCGAATCGGTTTACCTCATACTGTGGTATTCCAAAACGATCTAACAGTTAGCATTGAAGAATTAGGTCGTGAACTGGATTTTGATAACCTAAGTCGAGGAGAACGTAACCGACTTATTCTTAGTATGAGTTGGGCGTTCCGAGACGTTTTTGAAAGTCTATACCAACCTATCAATGTATTGTTTATTGACGAAATGATTGACAATGGGTTAGATACACAAGGTGTCGAAAACGCATTAAGTTTATTGAAACAATTAAGTAGAGAAAGACATAAGAGTGTTTGGTTAGTAAGTCACAGGGACGAACTTGCAGGGCGTGTGGAAAACATTTTAAAAGTTGTTAAAGAAAATGGTTTCACATCCTACAATACCGATGTCGATATTGCATAATTTTAGACCTGGCTGGATCAGTCATAACTATGCAATATGACATGGTATTATAATGGTGAACCAGTAAATGAATTACCCGAAGATGCAATCGGATTCGTCTACTTGATTACTAATCTTACCAATGGCAAAATGTACGTGGGCAAAAAGCTCGCAAAGTTTGCTAAGACAACATATAAAGTAGTAAAATTAAAGAACGGCACTAAAAAACGCAAAAAAATTCGAAGTAAAATAGACTCAGACTGGCAACAATACTACGGCAGCTCTCCCAATCTCACAGAAGATATCAACAAGCAAGGCACAGGCAATTTCAAACGCGAAATCTTATATTATTGTAAATCAAAAGCCGAATGCTCGTACATAGAAGCACGTGAACAATTTTCACGGCGAGTACTGGAATCAGATGACTACTACAATGGTCATATTCAAGTACGTGTACATGGATCACACATAAAAAACAAAATTTAACAGGCAACTTCAGCAGTTTTGACCAGCATCAGTTAATTTCGGATGCCCTAAACCTGGCCCACGTGGCACAGGGATGGAAGTCTTCGCGCTGCACGAAGCACTCAACTACTATCCTTAACAGGACGAAGATCGCTTTTAAGACCCGCGGTTTAGTTGTTTGAAAAAATTAAAAAGGCAAAAAGAGGGACAGTGAATTCCCAGGTTATTACGTAAGATAACGTTTATGTAATAGCTACCGTTGTATATTAAGACGGAACGAGTAGGTACCGGACAACCGCCTACGCAAGATATGTAGTTTATATCCGATAGTTCTAACGTTATGTGGTTTGTGCGAGCTCAGATGAAGCCCAACTTTTTTCTTAACCCTGTAGTGGGTTAAGTGTGGCTGTTGAGTCTAGATGAAGTATCTTATCGCTTCGCTCTACTTTCTACTATTAAAATAAAAAAAATAATGTTGTGAGCGATAGCGAAACAACAGATGTTCGTTAGAACATCTTATAATGTAACTAACTTCTTTAACTGATATTCCTTCTGAGATTTGCTGTTAGCAATATTATGCTCTAGGGATTTGGGTTTGCCTTTATGTGTATTGCTAATCTTAGCTCTTGATTCAGATGTTAAGAATTCGTCTGCTTTCTTGCCTTTATTATGTGGGATATGCCCTTTCATATTAGCTTTATGTGCATCGGATTTAGGAACACCTTTTGTACTGCAACTTTGTTTAGCGCATGATTCGGCAGAACGTGGACCAGTTGATAGTCCTTTATTCCAAGGTACCCTTCCTTTAAGTTTAGATCCGACTTTAGCTTTTGTTTCTGCCGACAGATTTATAGACCCGTCGCCGCCGTCTGTTTTGTTGTTTAATATTCCTGTGCCTTGATCTTTGCGACCGTACCAATGAATCATTCTACGTTCTAGTGCCAGTGCTCCTAATTCTATTAAGTTAGCTTCGAGTATAACAATCTTGGTGATATCTTTTGGTATTCTAAAATGATGCTTACCCCAAGCTCTACTACCTTGCCCTTTGCCAATGTAGTAAGGGGTATTATCTGATTTGCGTAAGTAAGCGTAGATGTAAAATCCAGGCGGCGTATGCGATTTGTTGTAAATATACATGCTGATGCTCCTTGAAAGCGTTAGAGTAGTTGGATACGTCAATATCGCGAACTACAACTTTATTTATTCAAATACATCTGGAAAATCCCTATAGAGCGCATGCTGGATTGTTGAACAATCCACAAATTGATTAAATGACTTGTGCTTAGTTTCGAGTTCTCCTTCTAATGGAGCAACACGTTTAAACGCTGCTTCCATTTGAGCCATATCACGAAACTCCATCATAATGTGCCACTCTGGCATGTCAGCTATACTGCGAAATCCCATCTTACAGCGTGTGATTCTAAATGAAATCATTTTGTGTTCGTCAACTAAGTGCGTAAGAAACGCTCGCATGTTAGCTACCCATTCTCGATCCGTGATGTCGCCTTCTTTGTTTGCCCAAATATGATATATGTCCATTATTGCATTGGTCCCAGTAATTCAAAGCCTTCGAAGCCTTGTTTGTATAAGTGTGCTTGATCTAAGTAAAGATACTGAAATCCACGTTCTCTATAGATAGCACACTCGGTTTTTAAACTTTCTATACCCAAACGTAGCTTAGGATTGTGATAAGTCCAAGCAAACTGAGCACACAAAGCATTAGCTGTATCGTAGCGTTTGATTAAAGAGAACGCTACCATTCTCTCATTGTCGTAATAACCAATTACATCTGTGTCAGGGTCTGTATATTGACTGTCAAAGATAGGCATTACACTGGAAAAATGTTTATAGATACAGTAAGTTCTGTAGATATTGTTTAACTCGTTAATATCAATGTCTTTGACATAAGCCCATTTAACACTGGGTTTATAGGTAGTTTTAGACAGATCAATACGTGCATACTGATATGTCATAATCTAGGATCCTCACGACCTGCAAACAGTTCTGTAAGATATTCTTCGGGCCAGCCGTTATAGTAACCTTGTCGAGCCAACAGTCGTGCAAAGTGATTGAGTTTAGATAAGTCTTGTAAGAATACAACGGCGTAAGTGCCTTGATTCATTGTAACACCGTTTACTGTTTCTACAGATTCAGGATGATCTGCTAGTGCAAATAAACCTCTAATTGATAGGAAATTTCGATTAAGTCTTTGCACTAGCAGATCAAAATCATTGGCGGTAAACTCTTTAGGATCGTAAGCATAGGCAATTACTTCATAGTTGTCCATTACTGCATTGGCTAAGTCTACTAATGGATCTATACGACCTACACGTATATCTACAGTTCCATCTATTCTGGCTTTGCGAGCATAGGGACACGGAGGCCAACCCGCAAGATCTCTGTTAGGTTGTTCTACAAACTCAACAATCCATTTTAGTATATCAGATTTTACTTTTTCTATATCCACGCTACTTTTGTTCTCTTAGTGCTGCATACTTGGCTCTTCTACCTTCTGAAATAGCTTTTCGGTGTGCATCGGATTTTGGTTTACGCATTTTTTGTTTAGTTTCTTCCGATCGTAAGCCATTTGATTTACCTGTAAAGTGTTCTGATAATTTTTTCTTATGTTCTTCTGACTTTGGAGCAGTACCTTTTCCTTTGCGATTTTTAGATATTTTGTCAGATATCGCCTTTATCTCGTCTGCTGTTTTTTCTTTGCGATTTAATTGCGATAATCGCATTCTTTCTTTTTGCTCCGGAGTGCGTTTTTTACCTGTATTTTTTGCTACTCTTTTTTCTACAGTTTCAATAGTAGCTATTCTTCCAGATACACCTTCGCCACCGTCGGTTAGATTTCTGAGTATACCAGTTCCTAAGTCTTTTCTTCCGTGGTATGCAATAAGCTCAATTTCTAATCTAAATGCATCCTCTTCTGATAGATTTTCTTTAATCAGTTGTATTCTATTATTATCAACAGGCTTGGGCGTGGTTCTATTATTGATATAAGCCCTATTACCTTTTCCTTTGCCAATGTAATACGGAGTTCCGTCTTCTCTAAGATATTGATAAACATAATAATTATTCATAAATTTATTTATCAGGTTTAGTATTTTTCTAAAAAAATGGTAAGCCGCTTTTCTTAGTGGTCTCTAAGTTGTCTTTAACTATGCGACCTATTAAGTCGCGTTCGTTAAAACTGAGATTCATTGCTTCGTTGTATGTGATACCGCCACGCATATACCAGCAGAGTTTTAATATTTCGCTGCGTATTTGCTCAGCCTCCTTGTCCATTTTATCTACCAGTTCTTCAATTTTCTGGTAGTCACTGACTAGGAGGCGGGATCGAAAAAATTAGCCATGTCCAATGTAAAGATTTGTGTGTACTGGTGCTGACATGACGGACATGATACTGTTAGCGGTTTAAGTTCGCTATCTTCACGCATTTTAACAATGTGATCTCTGATAGAGTTAAACAAGTTTCTATCGCAATTATGTAAAAATTCTTCTATATAAGCCTGCTCGGTAACAATGCTATTGTTAGTTCGAATTTCGGTAATGCTCTGACTCATAGCAGTTACAGTAACTTCTATTAGACTTCGCATCATTGAGTTTAGCTGAGCCACTTTATCTTTTTCAGGGATAGTTTCACTTGAATTAATTGCCTGTAGTGTTTTTTGTTGTTCGAACTGCTGTAAGCTATTATTAGTCATTTCTCTGTAGGTCAATGGTCTAAAATGCAATTGCAAATCACCTTTAACTAAAGGCTGATCAAAGTCGGCAGATTTTAAATTGTCAATAACTGTACGTAGGTCTAAACCAAATTCATGTTCTTCACCGCAACTTGGGCATGTAGAAGAAATATCCATGCTATGACCATAACTGGCAATACGTATAGCAACTAATAAGACATCCAAGTCAACACTGGGTGTTGCCCATGCATTGACGATATTTGGGCAACAGCTTTGTATAACACCAGTAACCGCTTCGCCGTTGAATAAGGCATCAGGAGTACGATAAGTGATTTCGTCGATAGCTGTCATTGGCAATACAGGTAATTCGCCTGTTTCGGGGTAGTTAATAGTGCCAATGGCCCAATTTTTACCGTTGCTGGGTAAGCGTGTATAAATGGCAGGTTGACGAAAAAACTTCATTAGCGGATTGGAATTCATGGAAAATCCTTAGGTAAATATAGTCGTATACTTACCACGAGAAATATGGCTGACGACAATTCTGAAGAGTTAAACCGAAAATTAGACGAGATGATCTCGGCTCTAACAGCCTTGACCACTGCAACTACGGCCGCTGCAAAAGAAAGTAAAATTGCCAACGATGAAGTAGCTAAAGAAACAAAGCGTACTGCTGATGAATTAGAAAAAAATACTAAAGAAAGCGAAGCACGCCGTAAGCAATCTAAAGCACTGGCAGATCGAGAAAAATCCAAAACCAGTGCTAAAAAATACGCAGAAAAAAATCAATATTCAAAATCTATTTCTGATGCATTTTCAAAAGAAATGGATAAAATGGCTAAGATTTTTATCCAAGGCCAAGCCAAGGCATCTGCTAGAGCAGCTCAGGCATCTGTAAAAGCCTCAGGTGGAGATAAAGCTGCTCAACAAGCTGCTGGAATGAAAGCAGCAGCTACATCGCAATTAAAATATGCAAGCATACTAAAACAGGGCGTAGATTCTCTTGTCGAATTTGGCGGTGCATTAAAAAGTTTAAATTCAGAACTTTATAAAGGTGCCGACGGATTAGCTGGATTTGGTAAGGTAGCAGGATCAGCAGTTAACGGTCTTGGTACAATGGCTGGAATGCTTGTTGGAGGTCCGTGGGGCATAGCAATCGGACTTGCTACAAAAGCATTAGTAGCCTACGGCGAAGCAGCAGTTAAACAAGGCGATGCTGAGTGGAAATCCTATAAAGCATTATCTCAATTTGGTGCAACAACAGCCGAAGGAACCCAAGGCGTATTTAAACTTGCACAAAGTTTTAATATCAGTGTTACAGAACTTGACAAACTTAATAGACTAATAGGTGAAAATACCTACGGTCTTACTATGTTTAAAGGTGACGTTGCTGATGGTGCCAAGGCAATGGCCAATGTTTCCAAAGGAATGGAAAAGTCTGGTATTAGAGACCAATTCATTCAGCTGGGATATAGTGTCGATCAACAAAACGAAGCGTTAGCTGGGTTTGTCACACTACAATCGAGACTGGGCAGAATACAAAATAAAACAACCGACGAAACGGTTGCAAGCATGAATGCTTATATGAAGGAAACCGATGCTTTAACTAAGCTAACCGGTGCTACTCGTAAGCAACAAGAAGAAGCTCAAAATCGTGCTATGATGGACGATGCTTTCAGAGCTAAAATTGAAGAAGAATTAGCCTCTGGTGATGAGCGCAGAATAAAAGCCGCCAACGAGGCATTAGCAACAAGTAAACGTGTTGAAGGAATGAATCCAGAATTAGCTGCCGCACTACGAGCAGGATATGCATCTGGAGGAGTAGTAACTAAAGGTGCACTTGGGCCTAATCAATTAACTGGTGGTGCTGTTGCACAGCTTGGTTCTCAAATGGGCACAATGAACCAGGATGAATTAGTTAAACAGTTAGGTATATCCATTCAACAAGGACTCCAAACTGCAGGTGGTGCAACAAAAGTCGGTGCATTTAGTGATATATTCAGTGGTACTAAAGCAGCACCTTTGTATGATTTTGTTAGACAAGCAGCCGGTCAAAAGACCCTGGCAGAAGTGACAGCAGCACAAAATCAGCAGATTAATGCAATGGATAAAGGTACCAAGGCAGCAGCAGAAGCTGAATCGGCTAACATCAATACCATGAAGAACATGCAAGATTTTGTGCAATTAGGTGTTTCGCCCGCACAGCGTGCTCTTTCTGGATTAGCAGTAACTGCCGATAAACTAACCAGTGTACTTCCTGGACAAACAGGCAGCGGATTTTCTTCTGGCGGGTATACAGGTCACGGCGGAAAATACGAGCCTGCTGGTATTGTACATAAAGGTGAATACGTACTAAATTCCGAAACAACCAAAGCCTTAGGATTAGATCGACTTCCTGGATATGCTAATGGTGGAGCAGTTGGTGCTGCTCCTGGATCTGGATCAAGTGCTGCTTTTAGTGAAACTAACAAAACAATATACACATTTAACGACGGTCTAACCCGAATCACACGTAATCAAGTGTTATTTGGAACTGGTCCAAACAGTCTTTTAGGACCTGATGGAATAATAATACAGTTATCTGATGCTATGCGTCAATTGTTAGGTACGGTAAAAGATACTGGCGGTACTGTATTTGATTCTATAGCAAATATGTTTTCTGGTAAGGGAGGGGTTACTCCTCCTACTGGAGTAAATTGGGCAGCAAATGCAGGCGAAACAGGCGGTGGTGCTTCAACAGCCAACACCGCCGCTACACAGCGTGGCATGAAATATGGAGCTACACAAGCTGGACCTGCAGCTCCTGCTTATGAAGGCCTTGGCGGTATGTCCGAAAAATATGAATCGGGCGGCAAAGGTAGTGCAACAGTAGGTTGGGACAAAGTAGGCGGTACCAGTTACGGAAAATATCAAATTGCATCCAAAGTTGGATCAATGGATCAGTACCTTAAGTTTTTAGAGCAGTCAAATCCCGAAGCTGCTGCAAAACTTAGAGCAGCAGGCCCAGCAGATGCAGGTAAAGAAGGACAGTTTGCACAAGTTTGGCAACAAATGGCCAAATCGGGTGAACTTGGAACTTCAGAACACGATTTTATTAAAGCTAAGAGTTATGATCCTGCAATGGCAGGTCTTAAAGATGCTGGTCTAAAAGAAATGATCGGAGGAAACAAAGCCCTCCAAGATATGATGTGGAGTACTGCGGTACAACACGGTGGTGCCGGTGCATCCGGCATTATGAACAAAGTATACAAGCAAGGTATGAGTCCAGAGGAACTTACTAAAGCTGTATATGCAGAACGCGGTACAAGATTTGGTAGCAGCACACCAGAAGTTCAAGCAAGTGTACAAAAACGATTTGTTAGCGAACAAGCAGAAACTCTTGCCAGATTAAAAGATCCTATGTCAGCAATGGCTACTGCTGGCGCACCTGGTGCAATGCCTGGAGCAATGCCTGGTGCGACAATGGCAGGACCTGTATTACCTGTAGCAACAACAGCACCAACTTCAACACAGGTATCGGACATGATGACCGGTGCACAACAGCAAATGCAAGCTGCTGTAGCCGGAGGAGTAGGTGCAGCAAATGCCGGAACCGCAGCAGTAGGCGGAGCAGGTACAGCAGTAGCAGCAAGCGACTCACATCAAACACAGTTACTCGAAAACTTAGTATCTCTGACTCGAGATCAAAACGCTACTATGAACAAAATACTACAGAGTAGCACAGCTTAGTGATAAGTAAACTACTACAATCGGAATAGATTAATGGCAGATCAAGACAAAAAAGGGTGGAAAAAGTATTTTAAAGTCGCTAACGTAGCTGGCGATATAAGTCCATTGTCTGGCAGAGGTGCTGATGGATTACCTGGATACGGACGTAATGATGGCCGCGATCCCTTGCGTGGACATGCAGATATAGTATATCGTAACTATGCAAGCCGTTTACCTGAAGTTTATACTGGGCACCCAAACCGTGTAGAACGTTATAATCAGTACGAAAACATGGATAGCGACACAGAGATCAACGCCTGTTTGGATATCTTAGCTGAATTTTGTACACAAACTACAGGCGACGATGTAGTACCTTTCCAGGTCAAATATAACGACAAGCCAACCGACAACGAAGTTGAAATTATCAAAAAGCAACTGTTACAGTGGGTTAAACTTAACAAGTTAGATCAGCGTATCTTCCGTATTTTCCGAAATGTACTCAAATACGGCGATCAAGTATTCATTCGTGACCCTGAAACATTTGAGTTAATGTGGACTGACATGACTAAAGTTGCTCGTGTTATTGTTAACGAGTCAGAAGGTAAGCGTCCAGAA
>Ga0164296_1000952_pt1 | contig 32448 bp, 35 predicted proteins | sample GEODES057metaG_FD_113533 | JGI IMG/M metagenome (GOLD analysis project Ga0164296, IMG submission 113533) | Dystrophic lake water microbial communities from Trout Bog Lake, Wisconsin, USA - GEODES057 metaG | ecosystem: Environmental > Aquatic > Freshwater > Lake | place: USA: Trout Bog Lake...
CATTGGCCATAGTTGTGCTAGTTGTCTAGCAAATCCTGAACGTCCTGCACTATCATCAGAACCAGTACCCATAACAAACTTCATCACATCTTCTGGACTGTTAGGTAATGTAGGTGCACCACTCTTAGTTTGCATTTGACCACGCTTGATATATGCCCAAGCATTTTTAGGTATCATTCTAAAGACACCTTTATCATCACGACCCCAATATACAACAGGCATGCCGTCCCATTTCAATTCAATGTGACCACCTTCTTGTCCCATGTGATGCATACGTTCAATTGCGTGAAAACCACCTTTGCTGCCGTGACTTAGTACTAGGTCTTCAATGTGTTGATATTTACGACCAATACTAGGTGCTGCTGCTTCGGTTAATATTTCATTGATTTTCATTTTAACATGTCCAATGTATTACGGAACCATTCTTGTACAGTTGGAGTACCAAAATATTTCTCTTTGATTGCGTTGTACTTGTCAGGATACTGTTGCAATGCTTTCATCATCTTTGTTGGGTTACCCATATCATCTGCGCTTGCTGTGGGTCCAATGATGATTTTAGCAATTTGATCCTTATTGTTAGTTACTAGTTCTTTAGTTGCTCTATCAACTAGTCCCTTATAAGGACTCATCATTAAACTAGGATGACCTTCAACATGACTCATGTTGGCTAAATCTGCCCACATCGCATGTAATGTTCCACCTTTCATAGTTGGATCAGTGTAATCGTGAGTATGTAATGGCTGTGCCGCGTTAGCGTTTTCAACTGCCATCAAGTCAACTTGAACAATCTCGTTACCTACTCCAGTTGGTACACCAACGTGAACGCTTACACCAGTACGTGCGGCAAATAAGCCTTTGTCTTTTAGATAATCTTCTAATGCTTTACGACTTAGTTTTAATTCTTTTGCAGGGAAAACTGTCATTAGTTCACCGGCATCAATCAACGCATCAATGTCAGAACTAACTTCCTTGTGTCCTGCACTACCAATTGGATATAGATGTATTCCTTTAGGTAAAATACTCTGTAGGTTTGCAACAGCCCTAGGAAAGTTTTCTTTCTTAATTGCTACTGCATTTGGTACAACGTTTCCGCCTTCAAACAGTTTCATATTAATAACTCACTTTAATATGTTGAATAATACCTACATTGAAACCCGATACTATTGCTCTCATGTAAACAAAATTACCTTGAATGTTAGTATAGCTTAGTTGAGTAAGTGTATTGCAGCTTATATTATAAACAGTAAACCAATCGTTTTCTGTTGGATTTTCAGCCAATGTTGCTTGAATTGATATGAGTGCAGTTACCCCTATTAAATTCCAAGTTACTGTTTGCCAATCTTTATTACCCATGTAATAAGATGCAGCTTGTTGTTGATCTCCGGTGACAGCTCCAGAAACAACAGAATTGCTATTGTATGCTACTTCGGGAAGTAACAATAGTGTAGTCGCTTGTGCCATTATGCTCGTTCCACTTCTACAATCACAGATTCACCCAATAATTCTTGAGCTACTTGTTCTAACGCTTGCTGGGTTTCTTGGGGAATCAGATTCTCATCCATTCCGTCCTTGACTAGTTTACTGACTTTAACGACTAGTACATTCTCTATAATCTTTGCCATGGTAAATACCCTATATGTAATAGAGTATTTATCAAGGTTAGACGATATCGGCTCGCTTTTGTAATTTATACTTTCTACCCAGCATACCGTCATACATTAGTGCCAAATAGCTGAGATAACTCTCGTCATTATAGTCAATAAAGTAACTGCTAGAAAGGTATCGTAAGTTCCAATACCATTGACTATCTTCTTTCTGATACAACCACATTTTAAGAGCAGGGCTTGGTCTCAATTGTGTGTTAGTAGTTAAGATTTTCTTCAATCCATCTTTGAAGTCTTCTGGGATTCGTTTGCTTTTGAAATAAATTCTATAATTGTGTTTAGGTTCATTCGCAAAAGTTTTGACCCCTGAATACCCGGTAGTAACGGCCTCAGTGAAGTCAACACACACATCTGTTAGTTTATCAAAATTATCATGTAGTGATTGTAGGTCATTACTGAATACAGAGATAGTATCATATTCACCGCGAACTTTGCTAGACTTGTTCTTTTTACTATCAATTCTATACTGCAATACTGTTTTGATGCTAGGTAAGTGGTGAATAAGAATATCTCTTTCATCCTGTTCTATTCTAATGATTTTTTTACTCTTACCTAATACCATTTGTTCAAATTCATCTGGTGCATAGTATTGTGCTCTACGAAAGTGAGGTATTGTGATCCTGCAACGGTACTGATATTGACTATAGTACAACTCGTCACGATACTCTTGCAGGTCAACACCCGGTGAATTAGTTGCTGACTTTAATAATGCCATCTTCGCCTACTTCTACAATCATTTTTTGATGTACTTCAAAATCAACTTTACCGTCATTCATCACTACAGTAATATTTGCACTTCTAATACGTTCAAAAAGAATCTTCTTACTCAATGGAACACGAATTAGTTCATCAATTTTACGTGCAAGAGGACGTGCGCCCATCTTACTATCGTAGCCCTGTTCTGCTAAGTAATCAATGACTGGTTCACTTAATGCCATTGAAATGTCGTGCGTATCTTTCAGTGACTTTTTCAAATCATCAGTGAACTTAACCACAATCTTCTTGATAGCGAGGCTGTCAAGTTTTTTGAACTTACAAATCAAGTCAATCCGATTTCTAAATTCTGGTTTGAAAAATTCTTTCAATGCTTTATCGTCTTCACCTGTACGCTCTGTGCTACCGAACCCAATAACTGATTTCTCACTATCAGCACTACCCAAGTTACTTGTCATAATTACAATACAGTTTTTAGCATTGACTTCTTTGCCATTACTACCAGTAATTTTACCTTCATCAAGCAATTGCAAGAAGATGTTGAAGATATCTGGATGTGCTTTTTCAACTTCATCAAATAACAAGATACTATGTGGGTTCTTGCTCAAATCATTGAGTAGTCGTCCGCCACCTAAGTTACCTTCACCGAAGCCAACATAGCCAGGGGGTGCGCCGATCAAACTACTGACACTAAACTTTTCACCGTATTCACTCATATCATACTTGAGTAATGGCATATCTAAGTTTTTGCTCAATAACCGTGCTAGTTCAGTTTTACCCGTACCAGTTGGACCCAAGAACAGGAAACTTGCCATTGGTTTAGTCGTATTACCAATACCCGCAAAACTAACATAGACACGATCTAGTACTTGGTCAACTGTTTCTGATTGTCCATACAACTTATCTTTGATGTTTGTATCTAAGTTTTGGATACGTTCATAGTTATTATCTTTGAGTTTATCTGCCGGAACACCTGCAATACGTTCAACTTGGTCAAAAATCAAGTCTTTAGTAATGACTGCACCCTCGTTACCTGCAACACGTTGTTTGGCACATGCAGCGTCTAACAAATCAATACTCTTATCTGGGTTTTTACGGTCATGAATATATCTAGTGGAACAATCAACTGCTGCTGTAATCGCTTCATCAGTAATTTTAACATTATGGAAGTCATCTAGTCGTTCACTCAATCCACTCAAAATGCGAATAGTTGAATCATAACTTGGCTCATCAACTGAAACTTTATAAAAACGGCGCATTAACGCACGATCCTTTTCAAAACTTTCGTAGAATTCTTCCCATGTTGTACTAGCAATAACTTTCAAGTTACCTTTAGTAATTGCTGGTTTAATCATGTTGGCAAAGTCTGGACCACTTTGACTGCTCGATCCTGCGCCGCGCATTGTATGTGCTTCGTCAATGAAAAGAATTGCTTTCTTTTTAGTAGTTAGTGCGTCAATAATTGCTTTGACCTTTTCTTCAAAATCACCGCGATATTTACTTCCTGCAACCAATGAACCAATTTCTAAACTGTATACATCATGTCCGACTAAGAATTCAGGAACGTCACCTAATGCAATTTGCTGTGTAATACCCTCAACAATAGCAGTCTTACCTACACCAGGATCTCCAACCATCAATACGTTACTTTTGAATCGCTTTGCTAATACGTTAACAATATCATCAACTTCTTTGCTACGACCAATCATGGGTTCTAGTTTACCATTTCTAGCAAGATTAGTTAGATTGGTTGTATATTCTTCTAGGATTTCGTCTGCTTGCTCGTCACTGAGCTTAACAATTGCATTCTCACCCTTATAAGTTTTTTGCCAGAATGGCAAGAATTCTTGTTTGTTAATACCATATTTCAACAAGAAATAATGTGCATGACTATTTCCTTCTGCTGCGATACTTAGATACAAGTCAATAGTTGTAACTTGTTTACGACCAGTAAACAAAACTTGCGTGACTGAACGATTCATAACTCGTTCTAAAACATTTGTTTTACGAGGTTGAACAGTTTCTCCTGGTTCAACATTCATTCTGATAGCATGTAGACTATCAACATACTGTGTCACTTCCTTAATCATTAAGTTAGTATCAATACCATAGTTCTCTAAACATTTTTTGAATGGAGAATGTGTGATTAATGACAACAATAAATGTTCTACAGTGCAATATTCGTGATTGCGATCTTTTGCAAAGCCAATGGCATGTTCAATAATTGACTCAATTTCTGGTGAATGCACGGTTGTTTTCCTTAGTTACGATATTGCGTGATTGCATCTTTGATGCGTGAATCTATTGTAGCAGGGATAAATGGTTTCATCAATATCATTTGGTCACCAAATCCGTTATTAATCGGTAAGCCCTTTCCTACTAAACGTAAATTTGATCCAGGTTGTGTATTGGGAGGGATAGTTACTTCAACTTTATCACCAGAAACAGTAGTAAACTCAAACTTACCACCAACGATCAAATCCAAAACACTTACATCCTGCACCGAATGCAGGTGCGGACCATTACGTTGATACTTAGCATTTGGATACACTCTGAATTCTACGATTAGTATACCATCTTTGATGAGGTTATCATATCGCATAGTTTGTCCATCATCAACACCACGCGGAATATCAATCTTAATTGGATTAGATTGTCCCTGCATCTGTAATAGTTGTTCGCCACCATTGTATACCTGTTCTATGCTTACCCAAACAACTGTGCGATAACTAGGTTGTTGTGGACGACCACGTTGTCCCGGATGACCAAACATTTGGCTAAAGATATCATCCATACCAAATCCACCCATTTGGAAACTAAATCCACCGGGGAATCCTTGTTGGAATCCACCGGGCATTTGCCCGTTACCGAATGGATTTGGATTATCGTATTGTTGTCGTTTTTGTGGATCAGAGAGGGTTTCGTATGCCTCTTGAACTTTTTGAAACTGGGCAGTATCACCGCCCTTGTCTGGATGGTGAATGCCAGCCATTTTACGATATGCTTTTTTAATGTCTTCAGGGGTAGCATTGTTAGCTACCCCAAGAGTTTGATAATAGTCAGTCATAATATTGATAGTATAGCACATTAGGTGCTAGTCGTCAATATTTATGAAGCTACGCCGGCAACCTTTTCTTTTGTTCTACCGTATGCTGCGATACCTAGAACTGCACCCATTGCAATGTGATACAATCCGGCACCCTGTAATGTCAATGGTTGCCATTGACTAGTTACGTTACCATGTGTCATTGCTTGTAACACTGACCATAAGATCGGGAACAATACAAAGTCGCAAGTACATGTCAACATGTAGATCCAACCCATCATCGGGCGCATCTTTTTGTTAATCCAGTCAGTAGCATCTTTGTCTAATTTAACAGTAGATTCGCCGCCTTCACTCATTGCGCCGCCACCTGACTTTAATGATTCACCTTGATTTTGAACTGATTGGAAAGAACTTTGTTGCATTCCACCACTCATCCCACCTGACGCGCCGAAACCTGTTGATCCAGTTGAAGCTGCTCCAAATCCAGGTGAAGCTCCGAAACCGCCTGCTGTTGCTGACGTTGATGCTCCGAAAGAGTTGGACGTTGCTGAACCGAAACCTGAGGAGCTGCCAAAGCCTCCTGCTGAACTTGTACTTGTTGTTGATCCGAATCCACTTGAAGACCCTCCGAATGTACTTGTGCTTGCTGCTGTAGTAGATGTAGCTGGCGTTGTTGAACCAAATGCACTTCCTGATGGAAATGCACTAACTGTGGGATCACTTGCTAATACATCATGGTGATCGTCACTCTTTGCTATCGCATTGTCAGTTGTACCTGACTTCTGTGCTAGTAATGTTGCCATTTTATAATCCTGCCTTTGCTAAGTAACCCTGTAATATGCTATCTTTTTTACCAGTGTATTTCTTTGGTAATTCTAAACCTGCTTGAATACGCATTTCACTTAATTTATTATCTTTTTCTGTTTCAGAATCTTCTGCATCTTCTTCAGGAAACTGTTCACGATATAAATGTGGGCTTTGAATGATGTGAGGTCCTATTTCTTCTTCAACTGCTGCATATTCTTTATCATCAATTTCAATAGTCCATTCTTCACTATCTAAATCAGTTAGTGTTTCTAAATCTTCAATCAGTTCAATAATTCTTTTGGGTGCGCTTGTTCTACGATTAATTTCAACAAACACTAGATATTTGCCAGGACTAACTTCACCTTCGCTAATTTGTGCATCTACAATCCAATCATAGCCATGATAGAACCAATCTACTAAATCTTCTGCTGCTTGTTTACTTTTTAGAGTAAATGCTAATGTAATTAAGTTAGCATCACTCCCTGATTTAGCAGAATATTCATCTATTGTTAACATTGGTTGAATTTGATTTACCATGTCTTTGTGGTCAAGACCTTCGTTCAATATTTTTTTCATTAAAAACCTCCTTGACCCACTGGATTGCCCATAACGTTAGCTCCGGCTCCCTGAGGTGTTGCCCCCATTCCTAAATCAGGCATTTGATTTTGCGCCTGATTATTATCATCTTCTTGATTACCCTCTTGATCCAAATCATCTTCATACGCTGAATCTAAATCTTCTAAATCAATGTTTTGTCCTGCTAAGTCAATTGATCCTTCACGGATATCGTTCATTAATTGCTTAGGCATTTCAATATAAACTAACCAAACTTCACGCTCAATCATTTTAGGGAAGTGAGTTCCGGGCTTATAATCTCCTGAGTTTTTGATCTTTACAGGAACTTTGATTGAAGTCTTTTTAAACTTGATGTTGCATCCCACTTTAAGTAAGCGTTTTGCTCCTCTAGGGTTAGGCATAAGTTTATGTGGATACATGAATACACAACTTATAGCGTATCTTTTGATACTAGGACCTGACACTAATTCACCAATATCCCAGTTACGGAATGCATATAAGTCACAGTCATCTAAGACACGCTCAAAATCTAATAGTGTGCTCATGGAACCGTCACTGGTATAGATACCCTTGATGTTATCAATGATATTCTTGTAATCAATGTTTTTGAAAAATTCGTCTGATGGATTGCTCATATTATTATTTATCATCATTGCAACGATAATGAGCCTAAAAGAAAAAATAGAGCTGAGCCTAATATTTATCTAAAAAATCTCTTTTTAAAGTACGCTACTATCACGCAATCAAATGCCTTTAAATATATCTGAGTTTTATGAGAACTCACTACCTCAACAGGAGAAAGCATTTTGAGCAAAAGAAAAACTGGCGCACTGCGTCAACAAGAGCAAGATACTAGATACTCACACAGTAAAAAACAGGACATACAAACATTTTATACAAAGGAAACAAAAACAATCAATTTCGACCAAGCACGTATTAAGTTAGACAGACGTCCTATTACACTCGTGCCCAAGTCCGTCAATCAAGAAAAATACATCCTAGCACTACTTGATGAGGATACAGATATTGTAGTCGTCGGTGGACCAGCAGGAACAGGTAAAACTTACTTAGCGATGTTAGCTGCTATCAAAGCACTCAAAGCAGGTGAAACTGACCGTATTATTCTAACTAGACCAGCAGTTACAGTGGATGATGAACAGCATGGATTTTTACCAGGTGATATCAATCAGAAAATGGAACCATGGACTAGACCATTACTTGATGTTTTACGTGAGTATTACACAGCTACAGAAATCGCCCACATGTTAGAAGAACAGATAGTCGAGATAGCGCCCCTAGCATTTTGTCGAGGTCGAAACTTTAAGAATAGCTGGATAATATTAGATGAAGCGCAAAACGCAACTCCAGGTCAACTCAAAATGATTATGACCAGAATCGGCGTCAACAGTAAGATTGTAATTACAGGTGACATTGAACAAGCCGATCGCAGAACAGCCGACAACGGGCTATTAGACTTACAAAATAAGTTGAGGAAGGGGGTGATTCCGGGTCTCAAACAGTGCCACTTTGATTTAAAAGATGTGCAGAGACACAGAATCATTGAACACGTACTGAGGTTGTACGCTAACTAAAAAAGGGGCATTAAGCCCCTTTTTTATTCCTGTGAAGCCTCTGCTTCTAATCGTTCAATGATTGAAGTATAAATAGGTTGGTAGTATCCATATAATCTATCCCAATCTTTATTCAGAATCAACCCGTCAACAACACACTTGTTAACTACTTTATCTTTAAAGTCCATAATGACATTGCAAGTGGTAATGTCTCGTTCACGAATCTTTTTACTAACTTCTACTTGTTCGTCAATTTGACCATTTGGTTTTCTAATATATGTTATAAGTAAATATCTCATGTTGTTAACTCTATAAGTGTTGCTGCTAGTGATATCTCTGGGATACCAACTAGGCTTAAGTTTGCCAATCCATTACGAATAGTAATGATACTAGCGTCTTTCTGTTCTTGTGTGCTACCCCACAATGCTAAATTATTATACATCCACTTGTACACATCTTCAATGCGACTTGGATACAAACTCAAATATTGTAACAGTTGTTGACGACCGTCAAGTACTTTACCATTCTTGAATAGTTGTGTTGCTTCAATTAACAAATCGTGCTCACTACTTGTTTGATTTGCGGGTGCTATTAATGTACCTGTACTACTATTTACTTGAAGTTGATTCAAACACTTACGTAAGTCTGGATAACTACCACCAACATATGTGTCAAGTACATCTAACTCAAAGTCAATGTTTTCACTTACTAATACAGTTGCTGCCCGTGCAGTAAACTCAGTTTTATCTGGTTTGGCAATATGTAGTTTGTGACAGCGACTTTCACGCAATGCAGGAATTACACGATGTTCATAGTTACAAGTAAGAATGAATCGTGCGGTCATACTATATGCTTCCATATCATTACGCAATGCTGCTTGACCTGCTGGACTTAGATAATCAGCCTCGTCTAACAATACGATTTTGAATCTACCAAAAGGCATTGTTTGAACAAACCCATTGATTTTATCTCTAACAGTATCAACACTATTCTCACGACTTGCGTTGATTTCCATTACGTCATATTCATCAATACCCAATTCTTTAATAAGAACTTTAGCAAGTGTTGTTTTACCAGTACCCGGTTCACCGCTCAATAACAAGTGAGGGATCTCACCTTGCTTGATCCAACTTTCTACTTGTTCTTTTTGACGTTGGTCAACAAATACGTAACCATCAATACTGTTCGGGCGATGTTTCTCGACCCACATGTTGTTTTTCATCGTTTCAATGCTTCCAAAGTCATAATTTTAGCAAGTTCTGTGCCTAAGTCAAGATCACTTGGGATAAGATGTAATGCTTGATCGTGTGTGTCTTTCTTTTCATTGTAGTACATATATTCCACAATGTGTCCACCTGTTGCTGGGTAGATTTTGAAATGCATTGGATTTGCATTTAAATTTACACTAGTGTCATCGGGGTTAACCTTTTGACCTGCAGTAGTAAAACGTCTTGAGGGTTTTGGACTTACTAGTCCAATATGTATACCACTTGCTGCTTTACGTTGTTCCCTGTCAACAGTATCTTCTTCTTCCCGTTTTTGTTGTTGAGCTTGGTGTAAGCCATTAAAAATCCAATTAAAAAACCATTTCATGTTATGCCTTATCTGATATTGTTTCATCATCCATCGGTTCATCCGATACAATGAGTATATCATTAGGATCCACTCTACGCAATGTCTTTTTACCCTCTTCGTCTTCAATATCAATACCACGAGTCCAACGACCATGACTTACCAAAATGTATTGACCTTCTTGCAAATCACCCGTATACTCAGGACCAAACTTGTAGATTTTACACCAACGCGGTCTGATACCTGCACTCTTGGCATCATCTTTAAGCAAAATTAATCCTGAACGAGTTCTACGTTCATCAAATTTCATTTCGGTAACTACAATCCAATCTTTGATTGGTTTAAGTTCGTCTTTATTGACCTTATGAGGTTCAAATGCTAATTTTGTCATTTCTTTTTAGTTTCCTTAACTACTGGTTTGACTGGTTCTTCCTGATCCAAATCTTCAAACATTTGTTGTTCTTCTTTGGATAAATCTGCTTCCAACGGTGGTTGTGTTTGTTGCATGTGAGAAGGAGTATATTGCTTAACCGTTCTATTATATGCTCCAGCAACACTAGCATTTCTGTTCTGAATAACTTTGTTATTGCTATCTACCACGTCGCCACGAGCATTAACACCCATGTTACCTACTGCTCTAACCTGTTCATTCTTTTTGACAAGAACGGACATGTCCACCATTTTACCCTGTGCTGATCTGTATGCCATACTAACTCCTATTTTAAAAATTCATCTATGCTTAAGTCATAGAATATACTATTTACTCGGTGTATGCCTATCAGATACAATACATAACTGGCTACACTAGACCCTCTACCTACACCCCAAACAATGTTATTTTTACGCATTGTATCAACGAGGTATTTACAGTAACAAAGTAATGAGAATAAGTCACGATCCTGATACAATAGTAATTCTTCTCCCACACGCTGAAGTTCATAATCTTCTTTACATTGAGCAAGAACCCATGCAGCAATATCCATGTTCTTATATTCAGTGGGCATGTACCAATTGTCTTGGTTTATCTTGTCAAATTCTTCAACAGTGATGTCCAAACTATGGTATTTATTTAGTATAGGTATGTTCTCAAGTTCAAGTATTGGGTCAAACTTGATTTCTTTTTCAATCAATGCGTTATTGATTTTGAAGTCTGGATCACGAAGGAATGCTAAGAAAATGTCTTCTTCGCTTAAAATTTGTCTACCATAGATATCATTCTTCATTCAGTTATTATACATGAATGCAAGCAAGAAAGCAATAGTTATTTGTCCAGTTTGTCAAAGTTTACAAACACAACTTCACTTTTATTTTTTGTTTTGGGTTTGTCATTCCATTCCAAATCAAACTCTGTCCATTCAAAGTTCTTTTTAGTTATCTTGATGACTTTTTTGTTTTTCAATTTAACGTCAGTTAGTATAGGACTGTTGTCGTCCCACCATCCACCCACGTTGAATGGGCCTATATTATCTTCTAATGTATGGAAACAAGTTACACCATCACTTAATCTACTAGTGATAGATATGTCAGTGATGACCAATCTACCCTCTGCAATTGCATTGAGTTTCTGCATCAACATGATACCAATAATTTGGTCATACGGATCTTCCGGCAATGTACAAACACGCAAGTCTGCATCAGTCAATTTATCAATTGTTTTGGTATCTGTTTCACATACAAAAATACAATGCTGGAGGCAATAATCTAAAAAGTATTTGATGCGTTCTAGTGCTATGTTTTGTTCTTCAATAGATTCTGTTTCTACATTTAAGTAGGCATCAAATTCATATAGATTTGAATAGAACTCTGAACCAAAGTGTACTCCGGCTAAAAAGTCAAAACTTCGTTGAATCTTAGCTGTCATATTTCATCACTCTTTTCAATTTTAATACGGTCTTTGATGTTTTGTTTTTTATACATTGCATCAAGGCGTTTGGTTGCTTCTGCTTTATATGATTCTATAGCCATTTGCATTTGACCAGCAAGATGGCTATTACCAGTTCTATATATGTAAGATAAGTTTTTGGTAAGCTGGGAAATTTTCTCTTGAACCTCGTCAAGAGAAAGTTCGGATAAATCGCCAATGAAAGGATGTTGCATTGAGATATTTAATTGAGTTTTTAGATACTCAAATTTTTATGAGAGCGGTGTTAATACTACACCTTTCCAAACGTAGTAGTAACCCAATGAGTTATAATTAGTAGTGCCGTCGCCCAATTTAAAATGTCCAGTATCGGTTTCTTTAGCAAAGTAGCCCAAATTAATAACAGAGTTAGCCGATATTAAATTAGCCTGTGTGTTTGAATATTGAATCAATGATGAATTAGTTGGGTATGTGTTGCTGCAAATATAAAAATTAATACCATCAGTTAGCATTGCACCCTTAACATCACCAGGTTGACCAACTGCTAACGGAGTACCAACTTCAACTTGATTTACACTTATCGTAGAAGTAATAGCACGTGCATCTAATGTGGTTCCACAATCATCACTGAATACTGCAAAGTTTAATTCACGAGTACCGTTTGCTATACGTAGATAGTTATTCATGGTAGTAGCAGTGATAGGGATTTGTACAACTTTCTCAATTGAATTGACTGTGTTCTTAAAACCAGAAACTACATTACCGGTACTAGAGTTAAATGTAGTATAAGGTAATGTGATAACGGTATTTGCATAGTCGAAGGACCCAGTATCAAATTGAAGTTTAAGTTGAACTTCTCCGCGGGTACCTGAAGGCATCCAGCTACCAAAATTAATAGTAGTGTTACCTGAAATAATACCGTATTGAACATCGCCCTTTGTTACATCAATCAAAACATTACCAGATAAGTTACTACCCAAATCGTACATGCTTGCTCTGAAACTGCGAGTTACAGCGTTACTAATAGTGGTATTAGCCATGTCATTGTTTAATGTGACTCCATTCAATGCTGATTTGACAATGACCTTATTCTGTAGGTCTGTAATTTCATTACTTGCAGTGTCTAGGTTATTTTTAATAGCAGTAAAGTTATCTCTGAAACCCTGAGTATTGTTATTAGTCCCTGGTACAGGATAAGTTGTGTTGATTCCGTTAGTGTTAATGTTGCTCATATTTGTTTTCCGTTAACTATTTATGTGTTAAGAGTTGATATAATTGTTTCTTGTGGGAACAACACAACTATATCATGTGCTCCTAAAACTGATGGCTGTGGATAGGCACTGGGTAGTGAAATCCAAGATGGTCTTTTTAGGTTAGTATTCCAATTATATGTTCCTGATTTATCAATGTAATATCTGTCAATTTGAAAATCAATTTCATTAAATGTATATTTCCAGTTGTTAACAATGTTGACAGCGATGGGAAATGAGTACCCCGGTAACGTATAACATAAAACCCAAACCGGTATGTACCCCAATGTATCGCCATTTGGTTGTTGACTTGTCATCCATGTTGGTAACAATGATTGATCCGTGTAGTTTGGCATAGCACTTCTAATTTGGTTACGCATATTAACTAAACTATTAGGATATACATTATCAATCTGATTTGGTGAATAACTGGTATAACCTATCGTTTCACTGATGTTATCATCACTATTTGTTGTTATCCAATTGTTATCATATAACTTGATAGGCTCTTTCCAATTAATTGATTGTGGTACTGAGGTTCCAGATTGTGTTGATAAATCGTCAATCACCGGACAATACACTACCTCATAGATAACATTGTTATTATTATCTTTAGCTACTGCTGTGTGAAGAGGTCCCAAAACAACTCGTTTAGTATAATGATTTGTTACCATTGCACTCACATATTGGTCGTTTGTAGCAGCATACATTCCAAACAAGTGTGCAATACGAATATCAGTTGCTTTTCCAAAATTAGAATCTTCTGGTCTATACAGATATTCGTTTGGCATTAACGTTGGATCTGTCAACAGTAAATTAAGAATCTTTTTACTTGAAATATCAGGGTATGCTTTCAGATAAACAGTATCATATGGGTATTCATATTTTTGATATACGTTCAAAGTAAATGTACGATTTACTAAATCTAACGGAGCCAATGGGTTAAACGCACTGATAGTAAAAGTAAAAGTAGTTGTAGTTCCTACAGGCAATGATGTAGTAGTTGGTTGAAATGGGATTCTTCCTATAAGTTTACCACTTGAAGAAAGTATAATGTTAGGTGGTAATTTACCGTCTACTACATTATATTGTAATGTGTTTACTGACGTAGCCAAAACAAACATTTCAGAAATATCACCATTGTTGACTGTGCCCAAATTACTAGGGGTAGTCCAAACTATATCTCTCACGACACCGTTGTTAATTAGTAATGAATATAATTGTGGTACACTTTTAATAATAGGATTATCTTTTTTATAAACACTCACAGTAAAAGTAAAGATACTTAATGTCCCGAAGGATACTACCGGTGTACCTGCGATCCATCCTGTATTACCGTTACCACTGAGTCCAGGAGGCATTGCTGAGAACTCATAACCTATATCGTTGTTATCAAAGTCATATCCAATAATCTTAAATGTGTAATTTTCCCCTGATACAGCATCAGGTAAACGATTGTCAGTTAAGTAATAAAGAGAGAAAACATCAATGTGTGGGTCAATGACTTCTAATGGTTTATTATTAAGTATTGCAGGTACTCGTGAATTATGTGGATTAGTTAATGAGAAATTTCTAACAGTAATTGAATATACTACTGAATCTCTTCCTAAATCACTAGTCAAAGCAACTGCAAAAGAATAAGAGGTCGTTGAGGGTATTGAAGAATTAAAAGATGTAGGAGGTTGTGACCATCCTGAAATAATACCATCACTTGATAATGCTAAACCTGCTGGCAATGAACCAGATGAGATTGAGAGAATAACATTGTTTGATGTTACTGGATTATTATACTGTATTTGATAGTTAATATAAATGCTATCATATGTATCTATAATAGTACCGGCAGGAGTAGTAATCTTAACTCCAAGTCTATCAAATATATCAATACCAAATGTCCTATCTCTAATATTGCCTAAACCGTCAGATAGTCTAATAGTAAATGTATATGTAGTTTGTGTCACTACTGATACTGGGTATCCGCTTATTATGCCTGTACTAGGATCTAACGTAATTCCAGGTGGCAGTGTACCATTCAAAAAATTATATGTTATAATGGGAGAGGCAGATGACCCACCATTCAATTGAATGTATAATAAATCTTGTGCTGGGTAGACACCCAACGAACCTGCGTTAGTATTCCAGTATGGTAATGCCATATTATCCTTGTAACAACTGTATTGCTTGCTCCGAAAGTCTTTGTCTATCTTCAATACCAATAGTTCCACCATTAATACGTTTTGTTAATGTAACAAAGTCATCACTATCGCAGTATTGGTTTAAGTTGTTATTGTCCCAAAACCAACCAGCACTACTTACAGCACCTTCAGGTGTTTCCATGTATGTTACACAGTCGTCAACACTGATACCTAAATCTTGTGCAAACTTAGTATAGTTAGTACGACCTGTTAATTGAATAAGCCCACGACCACAGAAACGATATCCATCACCTGACTCTTCAGGGCCATTACCCATACGATTAGCATAAACACGATTAGCAATCTTTTCAGGTTTTTTTGCATATTCTTGTGCAATACTTGCATCCAAAAAATATTTGTGAAATATTTTTTGCAGACCATCTGCTGAGTAGTTTAAGTTCTCTTTCACAAAATTAAAACCACCTGATTCGTGTGCTGTTTGTGCTACAAACGCTGCTGCACGTTTCATGTTGTCATACATGTTGTAGTATTGAGCTACTTCATGCATAGGTGTTGCATATAGTTGCAACGTCTGTACTTTTGTTTTTGGACAAAGTTTTTGTAATATCTCTAAAGTAATCATTCTTCACCTCTGATTTGTTGTTTAAGTTGTTTAACTTCTTCTCTTAACTCAGCGATAGCCGCAAAAGCTACTGCACTTAGTTTTTCATAATCAACTGCAAGTGATCCATCTTCACGTTGACGCACAGCAATTGGGAATACTTTTAGTAAGTCTTGGGCGACAACACCAAAATCTTGTTTACGTACAAAGTATCCATCTTCACCACCGTGACTAGTAATATAATCATCTGTCCAATCAAATGTTTTACCACCGACGGATGACGCAATATCTAATGCATTGTTAATAGGTTTAATATTTTCTTTAAACTTACTATCTGAGCTATAAAATGCAGTTACGTTATTTGCAGCACGAATTTCACCAGAAACACCTGAAGCACCGGTTCCTACACCCAATGAGTAAAACTGAACGTTGTTACTAGTACCAACTGCTTGTCCAATACTAAAGGTTACTGCCCCAGTAGAACTTGACACACTGACACCAGTTCCAGCTACTGCTGATGTAACTGCACTTGACAAATAGTTATACCCAGCAAGAGTAGTTTGTGTTACATAAGTACTTGATGCTGCTGATGTAGTCAGATAACCAAGACCAGTAACATATGTAGTCATGTTGTTATAAGTTTGATAGTTAGCATCGTTGGTAAATTTACTTACGTTTGGTACAGTACCTGTAATATTACCCCATGCAACAGCATTTGCGGTATCAGCAACAGTTGCATGACTTGCATTAGTTGCATTAGTTGCATTAGTTGCACTAGAAACAGTACCGGTAACGTTAGATGCGTTAATATTAGTAATAGTGTAACCATTACCATAGAAATTACCACTTAGATTAGCAGCGGCTAGATTACCAGCAGTAGTGTTGATTGTAATAGTAGTACCAAAAGAAGCAATATTTGGTAGGCTTGTGATGTTAGCTTGCGTAGAACTAACAACTGAGCTTGCTGTACCAACTGTTCCTACAATACTTGTATTAGGAATATTAGTCAATAACGCACCGTTACCACTAAACAAATTAGCAATGATACTTCCTGTTGGAACATTGATTGCATTAGCAGAAACACTATTAGCAGAAACACTATTAGCAAGTAGTCCGCCTGAGTTTGCATATAAGTTACCAGTAACATTAACGTGGATTGAGTTCACGTTGCCTGAATTAGCATATAAACTACCAGAAGTAGCATATAAATTACCCGACAAGTTAACGTGAATTGAGTTGACATTACCTGATGTAGCGTTGATGTTACCTGATGTAGCGTTAACATTACCATTTGTTGCAGTAATGTTATTATTACTTGAGATATTTGACAAACTATTTAAATAGTTAGCATAAACATATCCTGAGTTAGCATACACATTACCAGATGCTGTGATTAAGTGGCCTGAATTCGCGGAGATGTTTCCTACACCTGTTGCAGATATATTAGAAGCTGCAATAATATTACCCAAACTATTCAATACGTTACCAAATACAGTACCTGTATTAGCATACACATTACCTGAAAGTTTAGCAGTATTAGCATTTACCGCCCCTGCATTAGCGTTAATATTTCCTGCTACTGAGTTAATACTACCGGCATTGGCTTGAATATTACCTGTATTTGAATAGATATGTGTTGCAACATATGCCATGTTACTTAGCATGTTACCTGAATTGGCATACAAGTTACCTGTAAGTGTGGTATCGACACTAAACATTGATCCAGTGTTGGCATAAAGATTACCCGTTGCATAAACGTGCAGGGTGCCTAAGTTAGCAACGTTTGCATTACCTTGAATACTTGCAGTGCCTGTTGTAGTGATATTACCGTTTTGTATAATTGTATTGCTGCTACTTGATCCAAATACAGAGAAGACACCGGTAGAGTTAACATTCGCTGTGTTAGCGTCAGCTAAACGCAAGAATCCAGTAACACTTACATTTGAACCAGTAAACGAAACATTTCCATTAGCATTAATATTAGCAGTAGTGATACCTGAATTAGCAGTAATGTTTGGAGCTAATAAACCATATGTAATCCCCAAATTTGCAGCAGACAATAACCCAGTGACATTTGCATTACCCGAAGTAATATTTGCACTAACCACCAAAGTATTAGATGAGATTGATGTGTTAACTGTTAATCCGTTAGCAGTAATACCTGCACTAGTAGTCAATGATTTAGTAGAAATTGCATTGTTTACTGTTAATCCGTTTGCAGTAATACCTGCACTAGTAGTCAATGAGTTTGCACTAACAGATGCATTGACTGTTAGATTATTTGCAGTAATACCGGCACTAGTTACTAATGAGTTTGCTGAGATACCCGCACTAGTAGTCAATGAGTTTGCTGAGATTGCATTGTTTACTGTTAAGCCACTTGCAGTGATACCCGCACTAGTAGTCAATGAGTTTGCTGAGATACCGGCACTAGTAGTCAATGAGTTTGCTGAGATTGCATTGTTTACTGTTAAGCCACTTGCAGTGATACCGGCACTAGTTACTAATGAGTTTGCTGAGATACCCGCACTAGTAGTCAATGAGTTTGCTGAGATTGCAGTATTTACGGTCAACCCGTTAGTAGTAATTGTACCACTTGCTGTTAATCCGTTTGCGCTTAGTATGTTTGCATTTAGTGTATTTGCATTTAGTGTTGTGTTAACTGTTAATACGTTGGAAGTCAATGAGTTACTAGTAATTGCATTATTTACAATTAACCCGTTAGCAGTAATACCAGCAGTAGTAGTCAATGAATTTGCACTAACAGATGTATTAACTGTTAAAATATTTGCAGTGATACCGGCGCTAGTTGTTACTGAACTTGCAGACAATGTGCTGGTTGATATAGAGGTATTAATAGTCAAAATATTAGCAGTAATGGTAGCATTTGTAATCAATCCACCGTTAATATTAGCTAATCCTGATACAGTTAATGTACCATTTGCAATCATTGATTTACCAGAAACATTTCCACCAATAGTTGCATCAGTTGATACTGACAGAATACCCGAAGAAATTATCCCATTACCGGTAATAGTTTGTGTAGCAGAAATAATACCTAAAGAAATAAGGTTGTTACTTTGTACATTGCCTGAATTTGCATATATTGAACTATTAGAGGTCAATGAACCATTGATATTTGCATTAGCATTCACAGACAATCCATTTGATGCAACTAGATTAGAACCAGAAACATCACCTACGATAGACAATAATCCACTTGTAGTGTTATATGTTATCCCAGATGCCGCCGCAGTATTGCCGCCGCTGTTAAATAACAACTGAGAATCAGAACCGGGAGCTTGTGTATTGCCACCAGGTGGCACAACAACGTTACCAGTAATAGTTCCTGCTGAGATAGTTGCAACACTTAATGCAGAAGCACTTAAATTTGCTGCTGATAGATTACCAGTAACTTGCATATCACCTGTTGCTAAATTTCCTGCAACAGTAAGATTACCCAATACACCCACACTCGTAATGCTTGGTTGACTGCTTGATGTTAATGTACCACCAACATAAGTTGCAGAAACAGAACCAACATCTAAATTACCATTAACAGTAATATTACCTGATGTTACGATACCGTTTGCGTCAGTTGAAATTGTTTGAGAACCAACAGTAAGAGTATTACCACTTAAATACAAGTCGCGCCATCTGTGTGCAGGTGTGCCCAAATCATAAGTAACGTTAGCATATGGAACCAATGAACCACCTACAAAATTACCAACAACTAGATTTGATACACTAACGTTTCCTGAGAAGTTAGCATTGATTGTTGTTATTGTATTTGCTAGTCCTATCGTAAAGGGGGTAGCATATGAATAGATTGTTGCAGTATTACTATTTGCGACTCCTAATCCTACTTGTAGACTACTAGTTGTTTGTATTGTAATGTTTGAGATGTTTGCTGAAATAGTAACATTACCGGTAATCAAGTTACCCTTTGAAGTTAAACCAGATCCTGCAGTGATTGAAGCTACGCCGGTGACTAGGTTAGCTGAGTATAATTCAGTAAAGTTGTTTTGTACTTTTTGAAAGGCTGATCTAATGGGATCTGCATTTGGATCGTTTGGAAATGAGCCTAAATCTATATTTTGCTGACTCATCCTATTACCCCGTGTTTTAATAATTTACAATTATTCATATGATACCTTTTCATATTTGTTATTCATTGAGTATTTATCGTACTTATTAAGTTGACTGTCCAAAAAAATAGCCCACCTAAGTGAGCTATTTAAAATGCGGAGTTTTTATTATTAGATTCCGCTTAACTTTTTCCATTCGTTAATCATTTGCTTAGCCTCTACTACACGAACTGGGTTACCCATGGCCTGAGAACTTTTCATTTTATGTAAGTCATTTCCAATTGACAACAGGGCTTTTAACTTCATTAGTTCAGTATCAGCAGAAGCATCACCACCGGCATCATTTGCCCATTCAGTAACTTGTTCTTCTTCACCAGGTTCACATTCACACTCCATCATACCGCACTCATTGCATGTTTCACCTTCTTCATGGTCATGGTCATGTTCTTCTTCAATGGAGCTAGTGTCTTTGTACTCTTTGTTACCCAACTTAAATTCTCCACCTTTTGGAGTGTCTTTCAATTTACCAGTGAAAGCGTTACCTTCATCAGTTTGTTCTTCTTCCTCGTCATCAGATTCTTCACTTGATTCTTGTTCTTCGTCACCTGATTCTTCGTCATCTGCACTAGCTGGTTCTAATGTACCTGCTTCTGAACTTTCTTCATCTTGGTAATCTTCACCGTCTTCACTATCTTGAGCTTGTGGGTGTTCTCCACCGATGCCAGACATTTTCTTAATCAAGGCTAACATATCATCACCGTCACCAACGACTTCTGGACTCATTTCTGGTTCTGTACCTGTACCGTCAGCTTCTTCTTCGCCGCCTTGTGCTACACCATAACCAACTTCTGGTTTTTCGTTACCGCCAAAAACACCCATTCCTGAACTACGCAATACTGACAATAGTTGTTCTGCATCTGCGTCTGTTGCATTAATGCTCACACTATCAGGAGCACCTTGTTGACCAGTGCTAGTTGATACCGTGATACCTTCTTTTAACAAGCTGTTAAGTTGTGACTCCCAGCTTTCCATTTGAATATCTTTCATATCTGTACCTTCTTTAAATAAACTTGGCTTTTTCAAGCTAGAAATAAAATTGTATGCTCTATCTGTTGCAGCATTAATTGGATCTACACTCCATGGTGTAGATTCTTGTTTATCAGGAACTTGAACCATTTTGCTTGGCTTAATGCCAAGAGCTTTTTGTGCAAAATCTTCAGTTGCTGCTTCATCTAAACTTGGGTTTGTTTGATAATGCTCATATGAACTAGCAACATCACTCAAAAAATCTTCATTGTAGCTTAACATATTGTGTGCTGATTTTGGAGTCATACCAATAGCAACTAGTTCATGGTACACAGCACTTGCAAAGTCATCAGAACTAGTGTTCAAGCCTGGCTTCTCACGTGCCAATACCTTAGCTACTGTTTCATATGTATACTCTGAATCTTCATAGATGCGGCTTTCAGCTACTTTCTTTTTAGACTTTTTATCATTTACGGCTTTCTTGAAACTTTCTTTCTTGTTACCGTCTTTGTCCATGTCTAAGAAGTCTGGTTTAGCTGCTTCATCTACTGCAACTTTTGTTGTGTTTAAGTGTGCATCAATTCCAGACGTGCTTTTGAGTTTCCATTTAGCTGCTGCCTTTTTAGCCGCATCATAGCTAGTGGGAGCAGTTACTTCACATTTACCTTTTTTAGCATGTACACATGTGTATGATTTTTCTTCAGCAGATTCTTTCAGTTTACCTTGGACTTTACCTTCTGATACTTCTTCTTTGTTACTAAATTTAGCACGAATATTTTGCATTTTCTTTTCACTAGCGTGGTCTTGACCAGCTTTACGTAACGCATCCATACCATCTTTACCGTACTTCTTGTTACCTAAGTATGCTTGTAATCCTGATTCTTCAACCGCGCCTTCTTCATTGCCAGGACGATTATTCATTTTGATACGATTAGATAAATGTGTCATTATGTCTTTGCGTTGTGTAGCCTGTGACATTTGATTTGGTGATTGTGCGTCACGCTTTGCGGCTGCTGATTGAATAGTAGCTGGACTTAGTTCTTCTAACTTACCGGCCTTAGCTAACTTAGCACGAACAGCACCTGCTACACGTGCACCGGCTTCTTTTGAACCATAGCGTTGAGCGGCTGACTTAGCAATCTTAGCAAAGTTTTTGCCTGGTTTGCCTTCATCTTCACCCTCAGCCATTTGTTCATCCGGATTCAATGTCATTTGACCTTGACCAATAGCACTCTTAATTTGAGTTGCTAGTTGTGGATTTGTAACTGTACCTAATGTTTTATTACCTTGTGTAATAACTTGTGTATTTTGTTGGGCTGGTTTGATTTGCACTTGGTCAGCTTCGTTGATAGCTTGTTCAACCGCTTCCATGTATTCTTTTAATGAATGCTTTTTAGAAACTGTTCCAACTGATTTGCTTGGTTTAGCACCCCCGCCAAATATCCCACCTAAAGACTTAGTATCATATGATTTTACTTCACCTGAATCGTCAGCGCCCTTCTTAGGACGACCGCGACCTTTTTTAGGTGCATCTTTTTTAGCTTCAGACTCTTTGTCTACTTTACCAATTCTAGAGCCGTATTGGTCACGAACATCTTCTTTACCGTGCTTGTTACCATAGTCACCTTTATGGACTTTACCAGTCTTTGTATCTTTTGTTTCAGCTTCACTCAATGTGTTGAATGACTGCAATAGGCTTTTGAAATCCATTATTTTGATCCTTTTCTATTTTGCGTTTGTTGCAATACTACTAACGCTTGTTCAATTCTGTCTAATTGTTTACCCATGTCATTCATCTTTGTTTCTGCATTTTCTGCTTTAACTTGAATAACTGTTGTCTTTGTATTTAAGTCATTGATATTAGTATTCATTGACAGGTAACCTGTACCACCGATGCCACATGCACCGACTACTATCCATGATAATTGACTAGTAGTAAAGTCCACCACTATCCTGCCTTTTTAGAACCAGTAGCTGGTCGTTGAGGGCGAGTAATTTTACTCATTGGGCTAGAAGTATTGATACCTTCTTTACTCTTGTTTGGTTGAGTTGGTGTTTCTTTAGCTGCATATGGGATAAAAACACTTGGCTTTTTTGGTACCACACGGTCAAGATACTGATTAGCATATTCTTTACTTGCTTCTTTACCATTGTCTTCTAATGTTTCAGTATTCAATAGTGCTTTTTTATCTTCTGCATCCATTTGGTTTGCATATTTGTCAGCTTCACTGTTGATGCTATCTTCATAATCAGTAGTTAATACACGAACTTTGTTGATGTTGTATCCTAGTTGTTGAGCAACTTGTTGAATCATTGGTTCAGTAGCTGGATACTTAAATTCTGCTTTGATGATTGTGATTGACTCATTCTCTAAGTCAGGAAAACCGTACGGGCTTTTCTGTATTGGAGTGGTCTTTGGTTCTTCAATTTTGACTGGGTCAAATTTGGTTAGATTGTATTTGAACAATTCTATAAAATTCTTATCAACATCTCCGGCGATTTTGATAGTATAGCGATATGTTCTCGCACTTTCCATTAGATAATGACGTAGGCTTTTCATTTTTAAATTCCTGTATTAATTATTTATCACTGTTCCGTTTTTTTGTTTGCCAAGATACTTCGTAGTAGTTCGTTGCGGTCTACTAAGCTACCTTCGCCTAACGGAATGTTTTGTATTTCTTCTGATTTTGAAGCAACTTTTTGATCTAATACTGCTTTCTTCATCTGTAAGTCTAGCATCTTAAGTTTTTTGTTTATTTTTGCAGTTTTGGCTGTAATAGCATGACCTAACATACTACTTGCACTATTAAATATTTCACTTGCAAAACGACTGTCAACTTGCATCCCCAAATCCATTAAATCTTTGTAACTATCTGTCGCTAATTGAGCAAGTGTGTCCATTTCAGTATCACTAGCTTCCAATCCACGAACTTGCGGCAATGCGTTTTCAATCTTTTCTAATGTTGAAAGTGCTTCTTGTGAGATATCTTGAAGTTGAGCCTGCTCGATAATATCTTCATTAAGGTTATCGTTTGGTGCTGGTAGTTCAAAAAGTTCACTTAGTTTTTTGTTCATTCTACTATCCTATAATAGTAGTATTTATTCGGTTTCTATTTTCCAAAATGTAATTTACTCTGTCCCAAGAGATACTTAGTTTTAGTGATATCTGTCTAACATTCAACCCTAAGTCATGCAATGAAAATACTTTAGGGAATAAGTCTTTGTTCTTTTCTATGTATGTACTAAACATTTGTTGTCTTTTTTCATCTGACCACTTAGAACCTTTTCTTGCCTTTGCTGATTTTAAACAATTGTTAAGTCTATTTTGTAATGCTTTTTCTGTCCAAACTTTGTTTCTAAGTTTTTCTTTTGAAGATTCTTTAAGTTTACGACCGATTACAGTTGGTCGTATTTTGTCGGCATGCTCTTGTCTTTTGGTGTTTGTCCAATAATTATCCAATGCCTCTTTATATAATTTTCTAGATAATGCATACATTCTGCTACTAGGTATATATCTTCCCTCGCCTATATTTTTTGCATTAGAAAGCATATGAAATGCAAAACACATTTTATGTTTGTCGTTTCCTATCGTCATTTTAGTAAGAAGCAAATGACAAATAAAGTGTTCTCTAGCAGTTAATCTCACTAGATTATCTTTATCATTTGTTCCACTCAATGAACTAGGAATTATATGGTGGTTTTCAGTATAGCCTGTAATATTTCTATTCTTGGCTTTATTGATTAGAGAATTATACCAATTGGTATACTTGTTGTTGATAAATATCATTGCTGATTGCTCCTTCATAGCATTAGAGTAGTTGGGATTGTCCAGATCCGCGAACTACACTAATATTTATCTTTTTTCTTATAATCCGCTTTGCCGCTGTAAAATAAATCGGATTCCGTAATTACACGAAAGGTAAGTCCTGCTTGTTTACACCATGCCATAGCTGCTTGCCATTTAGCATGATTTACCGCTACAACTGCACGGTCTCTGGCACTAACAACTTTACTTTCAATAAGACTTTGTTTCTTTGGTTTGATTTCTACCATTTCAGCAATTTGCTTGCCAAACTTGTTTTGATAGATTACGATAAAGTCAGGTATATAATTGTGCATCTTACCGTCTAATGGACTGCGGTATGGCACCGAAACTGATTCGCTTGCCCATTGCAATACACTGTCATTTCGGTCACAAAATTGCATAAAGGTAAACTCCCAACCACTACGATATTTAGGCTTATTTTTGCCTATATATTTTTGTGGATTAGTAGGCGTAAATTGACCTTGTGCATACTTAGCCATTATAAAACTATATTTCGTTGAACGTTTTGATTAGGTTGCGGTGTTGAACTTACACCATACAAACTTGTTTTGCTTTTTGCACTATTTAAGTAATAGGCTAGTATTGAGTTAATTTCTAAATTTGTCTTACCGTTTAAGTAGTTAATTAAATTCAATGGATTTTCACCTGACAATGTAGCAATTCTAAAAATTAATAATGTAAAGTTATCAGTAGAATTTTTGTTCTTTGTCATTTCATAAAAAAATGAATGAACGATTTCATATTGATTGGCATCAACTACCAAATCAAAATTATAAAAATTATCAAACAACCTCACTGTGTTGTCAAGTTGTGTTCTTGGAGAATCAATAATTGTTGCCATAATTATACCGCAGGTGGAACGTTAATTGTATTTACTCTTGCAGGTGAAGATAGAGGAACACCTCCAAATCCAGGAACATTGTTCTTAATAACAGTTGAATCTGCTGTTGGGAATTGAAATATGTTGTTTCTGTTTGGTGTATTTTGTAATGCTCCTGCCGCAGCATTTAGCACTTCACCTTTAGCAATGTTTAGAATATTTTGAGGATTCTTAAATGTTTGTAATGCAGCACCAGATTTTTGAATTGCACCAAAAATATTACCGTCAGATAAATCTTGCATAACTCCACCAACCGCTGATACTAAACCACCTTGACCCAAGATAGTAGCATTTGATCCAGGTCTTGCGATTGGACTCAACGTAGTGTCATAGTGTGCGTCTTCACCAAATCCAGGCACACGTAGATTAGGCGTTTTACCATCAATAGCTCCTTCATAATACTTGACAGTTTCGTAGTTCAATGTCATAGTATTTTCCATAGTTCCATTACCTTCAGCATAGTTATACGTGTCATGTGAAAAACTTTCAATCATAGGATTGATAATTTGATACATCGCAAAGTTATGTTGGTTGAAACCGTAAATTTTAATAGAGTTAAAGAATGGAATTTTACTTCCAGCATTTGATTGAGATTCACCTATATAGCCCCAATCAGCATCACCGGTAATATCTCCGTTATAAAGATTACGTGCATTTAAGTCAAACTGTTGTTGAGTAGTACTACCATATGATGCAGTAGTAGGTACATTACCTATCTGTGTTGGATCTTTATAGTAATATGAATAGTATGCAAACCATAACTTACGAATGTAGTTCGCAGTATCATCATGGAATGAAATACTAATCGGGTCGTACCTAATTTTTGTTTGTACAACTCTTTTACGATTATATTGATTTAGTGTTGTTAGATCAAATGTATATTTAGGTAGCTGTACAGTTTTTACAGCCAATCCAAAATTACCATCATCTGGCCAATTAAGTAATGAGTTTTTAATAGACTGATTTACATCAAAGTAAACATGAAATAAAAACTTGAACTTAGGAGAATAGGCATAGTTATTAGTTCTGAATACTTTACTTGCGTGTTGAAAATCACGCAAGTATTCATTACCAAAAAATGCCTTACCCGTGTCAGTTAATAAATTTTCAATAAAACCAGACATTAATAACTCGCTTTATTAAGCACCGATACCAGTAACTGATGAGCCACCAAAAGCACGACCAACTTGAGTACCAAGACCAGAACCAAGTGGAGATTGAATTGCATTATCAAAACGAATTGACAACTGAATAGTTGCTGCATCGCTTGCTTTGTAGTCCATATTGTTATAGTTAGCTGTCTTAATGAAGCAACCATACAATTCCCATGTTTCTAATACGTTTGGTGTCAATGTACCGTTACCACCGTCAAGTATTTCATAGTTGATTTGGAACTTGTAGTCTTGACCTGTAGCAGCACTAGCTTGCTCAACAAAGTCCATTTGCTTCTGTAGTTGTTGACCAATTAGTTTACTTACATTACCTTGTGCATCGTCACGCAAGTTAATTTGAGTTTCTTGCCAAGCATGTTTACCAGCTAGATATACTTTGCTGTTGTATACATCTAATGTAACTTCGTCAAACTGAACTTGAGGACGTTGTATGTCCATAACTTGCTTAGTCAATTCTGTTGTAGCACCACCGGTACCAAAGTTTAAGAACAATGCTCTGAAACGAAATTGCAACTTAGGCATCAATAGACCCTGGTTGTTGCTAGACGCATCTGATGCAACGGTCATATTGAACAGTGATTGTGAGGCTGTTGCCATATTTTATTCTCCTATAATATATTTATCTTAAGTAATCCCCCGTTTCCGAGGGACTGTTATTATGCAGTTGCTAATGCAGCAATTCAACCTGTATTCACAATTCTCACTGGAATATAGATGAACTCAGCAGCTTTTACCGGCTCAATCGCAACATCAATCCAAAGTTCATTTGCATCAATTCTTGCTGGTGTATTGTTTGTTTCATCACAAACAACGATATAGTCATATAGACCACGCTTGCCAACTAAGTCAACAAACAATGATTGAACAACACCTGCTACTTGACTACGAGTTAATGCATCGTTTGGTTCAAATACGAACGGACGAGTTGCAGTTTGTAGTTTGTAGCGAATATATGCCACTAAACGACCTACGTTTGTACGATCTAGTGATGTGTTTGATTCATAACTAGACTTGTTACCATAATTCAACAAACCAACACCGCTAAAGTATGCTAATGGGTTGATTTGGTTAGTGTACAACGCATCACGAACTGTTTGACGGTTCTTGATAGAGATGAACTCCCCTGTTGCAGCATCAATATATCCAATTGCTGTTGCATTAGTGATTGTACCACGGCGTGTACCAGCAGCAGCCAACCAAGGGTAAGATACAGCATCATTCTGTAAGAATGTACGCAACATCATATGACTTGCTGGAACTACAACACTTGCACCGGTCAAGTCTGTTGTTAAACCACTTGGATAGAAGATACCCATATATTCGTCACGTGTAACTAAACCATCTTCTCCTGTACCAGCAACTGTCATTGCATTGGTTGCCCAATTTGTGATTGCAGTTTCATCGTCAGGTAAACGCATAGGTGTGTCGCCCAAGACGTAAGCTGTGTTGTTACGGTCATTGTTCAATGTAACCATATCTGGTTGTAATTCAGGATATCCCGGGCAAGCAATCAAGTTGAAGAATGTATCTTCTTCACGAATGCTCATGTTAGTGTTAATAGCAGTTTTCAATGCTTTAACAATCATAACACGCTGTGCCTTGCGACCCATATATGCTGATCCGTCATCTTTCAATCCACTTGCTGATACCCAAGTATATGAGTATTGTGGTAGATTTCCGATAGTTGCAGGAGATCCTGCATCAAATGAACCAGCGCCAGAGAAGTTGCTATTTGTGAAATAGTTAGTAACAAATTTCTTGACATTGTACCCTGAACGGCGTGTGTTAAACAACAACATACCCTGTGGATACAATGTAGCATCAGGAGCATCTAGGTCTAGATAATCACTTGTCCATAGACTTGCAATAGATGCATATGGATCACTGATAGGATTAACACTACCATCTATTCCCCAACGTGCGTCTGCAAACAAAATACCACTATGACTTGTTTGGTCAGTATTATCAATTGATACCCATTGATTTGTTCCATTGACAGCTTGCCAACGACTAATCATTGGATAATTTTCTAAATCACTAGAATCTAACCATAGATCACCCCAAACTAAACTGTTACCATTTAGTTGTGTTACGGGAGCTACTGTTGATACGATAATACCTGATGGGTTTGTTTGTCCAGTTGAGCCTGAAACTGCTGGATGTCCGTTGCTGTCAAATGCTACGTTACCATAACCCTTCCATACACCGTTCTTATTGACCATGATATCAACTTGACTTGCAGTTGAATAGAACCATGTTGTTCCATCTGCTGGTGCAGTTGCTGGAGCACCTAGGCTAGCTGTAAAATACAACTCAGACCAGTTACTCAATCTTGTAGCGTAGTTAGGTTTTGGTGTACCTGAATAGTAAGCAACAGATGTGATGTTATCACCGCTAACTGTTTGAACGCTCAATACTAAATCATTTACAGTGTTTACCCCACCTAATTCAGAACCGTTAAATGTCAATAAATCACCAACTTGATAACTATGACCACCTGACGCTGTACCTGAAACTAGTGTATATGAATAGTAGCTACCGTTATTTGTAATTACGAATGTTGCAGAAGTTGCACCACCGCTAGTTGAGTTAGTATGTGTAGGAGCATTGTTTGTATATGATTGTACTTGAGGTACAGAATTTGTTCCAAAAGTATAACCCAATTCATTAATAAAACCATTAGAAATACCAGTAGAACCAATGTCACTTAAGATGATATCGCCACCCAATGTGTGAGTTAGAATAACTTCACCAGCAGCACCTAATGATGCCGCTGTATTAGGAATATTTGCAGCTTGCCAAGCAATTACAAAATCTTCAGCACTATAGCTACCTGAACTCTTACCTGTTAATGCAACAGTATAATACTGAGCAAATGTGTTTACACCAGGTGTTGTTACTACAACATTCAATGATTTGCCTGGAGCTGAGACACTAAAAGCTGTTTGTGTACCAATAGAAACTGTAGGCCCAGTTGCATTTCTTACATAGTAAAGTAATCCTGCAGGTCCAATTGTAGTATCACCGGTAATTTGAACTACAGTTCCTGCTGGAATTGATTGTCCACCGGTCAAATCTAATCCTGGCAAAGCAGTGTTCAATGTATCAAATGTATTTACAGCAATGCTAGTAAATGATTCAGATGATGAACTATATTGACTCAATACAGTATCCAATCCTGAACCACTAGCACTTGTTTTGATCCAAACAGAACCAGTTGGGTGAGGAGTTGCTTGACTAGTTGTCCATAATGGCATACCTGAACTTGGAGCAAATACAGTATCTGCACCATAATAGTATTGACCAGAAACAAAACCTAATTGACTTGAAGGTGTATTTGATACATCAGTTAGAGTTATGTGTGCATTAGAACGACCACTTGATAGACTAATTACTAATCTGCCTGAACCATCAACACGTGCAGACAAATCACCAATGCTTAAACCATTGATATATCCTGCAACACTAGTAACACTATCACTACCCGAAATAGTAATAGTACGAGTTACTTGACCATTTACGTTAATTGTAAATGACCCTGAAGTTAAAGCTGGATTGCTTGCTGAACATGTAAGTGTTGGAATACCTGCTTTCCATCCTTGTGACCCTAAAAGTTCCCATGTATTTGTATAAGTCTTATAGAAATAAGTACCTGCATTATATGCCTTACCAGATGTAATTTGATCAGGCAACACAGCATATGATCCAATAGATCCAACACTTTGCATAGGATAACCTGTATTTGTATCAATATATGCAGTATCAGTGATGACGATAGGAGTTACTGCATTAAATGATCCAGTAGTTGCATTGAATTCAAAAATTCCCCATGCGCTAGATGTAGTATTCAACCAGTATGAACCTGCTGCTGGTTGACCAACAGGACGATTCAATGTACCTACTAATGTTCCTAAATCAACGTCTGCACGTAGAATATAACAACCATTTGTAACACCCATCAATGAGTATGCGGCCAGTAAACCGTATTCATTTAACTCATACCCTTGAATAGGAGTACCGTTAGAAGTTTTATAGAAGAATGGGCTACCAAATAATGTAAGAATATCTTTTTGACTTGATACTTGATATAGTTTGTTAGCGTTAGCTTGTAATGTTCCTGCGGCTACAGCACCAGTAGTGCTTGTCGCATTTGCTTTATTCTGTGCAGTTGCTACAATTAATAGCGGAACTGAACTTGAGGCTGCCGGTAAATATTGACTTTGGTCAATAATATTTACTTCTACGCCTGGTGATGATAATGCCATGTTAATTTCCTTTATGTTATGATTATGAGGGTTAACGCCCTAGTACGTATAGATATTTAGCGAAATTTTTTAAAAAGACTCAATTAGCGTGCCTTTAAAGGTCTTTACTAAATATATGTATGAGACCTATCTGCAAGACTTGTAACAAGAACCTATGTGCGATTAATTATATCCGTAAGGAAAAAACATACTATCGCAGTACATGTGATGAATGTGGTCGTAAAAAGAATAAACTTAAACCAAGAAAACCATCTTGGCAAAATGGCGGATACAAGAAAAAAACCACATGTGATTTATGTGGCTTTAAAGGACTGTTCACTAGTCAACTAACTGTGTTTCATATTGACGGGGACTTAGAAAATATTAATATGACTAATCTAAGAACTATATGTCTAAACTGCATAGAAGTAGTGAAACGTAAGGAAATTACGTGGCGTCGTGGTGATCTAACAGTTGACTAATATGATTGTGTAGTTCATCAATTGTTCCGTTGTTGTCCAAATAATAATCATACTTCAATCCAACACTAGAATACTCACTGGCATGTACTTTTAGTTTGTCTAGTTTAGCTTTGCTCAACGCCCACATGGGGTTACCGTTAGGTCCCTTGTTATATTCCACCGCTGAACTGTACCATTCAGGGTCGTCTCCCCTAGATACTCGTACTGTAATGCCACCTGCATCTTTGATGGCTTTAATCTCGTTAGCAAAACGACAGTCGGTGATGACAATATCGTCCTTTGCTTGGCGTAGTTTATTCTCCACGCTTGCTACCCAGATATCATCGTGAAAGCCCTGACGACAGACTTCTGTGCCCCAATATTGTAGTATCCAACGGGGCGTGATATCTTTACCTAATCGTTCACTCCACCAAGGATCTACTTGTTCACGCCATTGACGACTGCTTTTTGTCGTTCCCTCTAGTAATTCTCTGTCCCAACCAAAGATTGCTGCTACTGCATCTTTAAGACTGGCTGCAAAACTAATTCGCTTAAACTTATGATGTGTGCAAAGATAGTCTGCAATCGTATCTTTACCACTACCGATGAAACCACACACACCGACAATCATATATTTTCCTTTTTATTTTTACATTTATCCCCATGCCATCTAGCATAGTTCATGCTGTCAATTTCTTTGCTACAATGATAACATTTTATTTTAGGGGATAAAAGTTTTTCGGTTCTTTTTCTTTGTCGTTGTTCATCTGTGTGTTTCTTACCAAAGAAACCATTTTTCTCACCAATATTAGCAACCTTCATACGGTTCAGGTTCTAGTTTTAGATTATTTTCCTCAAACTCTTTCAGAGGTTCAAATTGCTTTGGCGCTTTTGAACCGAAGACATCTTCCCAAACATTACCTTCTTCACCGC
>Ga0164296_1000953_pt1 | contig 32448 bp, 30 predicted proteins | sample GEODES057metaG_FD_113533 | JGI IMG/M metagenome (GOLD analysis project Ga0164296, IMG submission 113533) | Dystrophic lake water microbial communities from Trout Bog Lake, Wisconsin, USA - GEODES057 metaG | ecosystem: Environmental > Aquatic > Freshwater > Lake | place: USA: Trout Bog Lake...
ACTGGATGCCAGTGCGGTCACCAGCCCATTTTTGCGGCCGGCGTTTCCGGTGCAGAACCGTTTGTTGCGGCAGGTGTGGAAGCTGGTATGGCTGATTTTCTATCGGCCGTCGCCGGTGCCGATGTTTGGCTGGCGCGCGATGCTGCTGAAGATGTTCGGGGCGAAGCTGGGACCGCATTGTCACTTCTATCCCGCGGGCAAGGTGTGGGCCCCGTGGAACCTGCAGTGCGAAGACCATTGCACGCTGGCCGATGGCGCGGAAATTTATAACCCGTCGACATTTCAGATGGGATCGCACGCGATACTTTCGCAAGGCGCATACGTCTGCGGCGCGACGCACGATTACAACGACCCCGACTTCCCGATGATTTCCTACCCGATGCACATGGGCGCCTACTCGTGGGTGTGCGCGCGGGCCAGTGTGGCACCGGGTGTGGCAGTGGGTGAAGGTGCGGTGCTGGGGCTTGCGTCTGTGGCGATGAGCGACCTGGAGCCGTGGAGCATTTACGTCGGCAATCCCGCCACGAAGCTGAAGGCGCGTGTGCACCACAAGCGCGGCCCGGCAAACGAAGAATAAATCCCAATACAAATGAATTGTGCGAGCGGTGTAACGGCAAGGGCGCGGCTAAGTTGAAGCTGCAAATTGTTACACTGGGCTTGTGAAGCTGGCACTTGCTCAAATCAACCCCACGGTGGGGGACTTCAGCGGCAACGCTGAAAAGATCATCGCCAATGCGCGGCGCGCTGCTGCGCTGGGCGCGGAACTGGCCGTGTTCCCGGAGCTGTGCGTGTGCGGATATCCGCCGGCCGACCTGCTGGAGAAGCCGGCCTTTGTGGCTCGCGCGCAGGCAGTGGTGGAGCAGATTGCAGCGGCGACGGCGGACCTGCAGATGGGACTGCTGATTGGAACCGTGACGCAGGCACCGGGACGCGGCGGGAAGAAAATCCATAACACAGCGGTGCTGCTGCGGCAGGGCAAGACGGTTTTTGAGCAGCACAAACGTCTGCTGCCTTTCTACGATGTTTTTGATGAGCAGAGATATTTTGCGGCGGGAGAGAAGCAGCAGTTGTTTCTCTACGACGGCGTGCCGATTGCGGTGACGGTGTGCGAAGACGCGTGGAATGACAAAGATTTCTGGCCACAGCCGATGTACACCGCCGACCCGGTGGAAGATCTGCTGGAGCAGACGCAGCGGGGATGGGCAAAGCCACTGCTGATTAATTTGTCGGCATCGCCGTGGTGGAAGGGCAAGCAGCAACTGCGTCGCGAGATGCTGTGCGCGGTGGCGCGGCGGCATGGCACGGCGGTGGTGCTGGTGAACCAGGTGGGCGGCAATGACAGCCTGCTGTTCGATGGTTCGTCTCTGCTGATTGATCGTAATGGCCGTGTGGCGGCAGAAGCGTGCGCCTTTGAAGAAGATTTATTGGTGGTGGATACAGATGCCACCGGCAACGCGCCGAAAGCGGCAGCGGAGGACGATGATATTCCGGCGACGTATGACGCGCTGGTCCTGGGCACGCGCGATTATGTTCGCAAGTGCGGCTTTACCTCCGCGCTGGTGGGGCTGAGCGGCGGCATCGACTCTGCTTTGGTGGCGACGATTGCCGTGGATGCACTGGGTCGCGAGAACGTGACCGGCATCGGCATGCCCAGCGAGTTTTCATCGGCAGGATCGATTGACGACAGCCGCGAACTGGCCGAGGCGCTGGGGATTCGATTTGAGTTGCTTCCCATCCGCAGCCTGTTTGAAGAAGAGTTGCGCGCGCTGGCGCCGTTCTTTGCCGGAACACCGTTTGGCTTGGCGGAAGAGAACCTGCAATCGCGGATTCGTGGCTCGCTGCTGATGGCGGTGGCGAATAAATTTTCATCGCTGGTGCTGACCACCGGTAATAAGAGCGAGATGGCAACGGGCTACTGCACGTTATATGGCGACATGGTGGGCGCGCTGGCGGTGATCGGCGACGTGTACAAGACGCGTGTGTATGCGTTGGCGCAGTATGCCAATCGCAAGCGGCAGCGGATACCGATTTCAACGCTGGAAAAAGCGCCATCGGCGGAACTGCGGCCGGACCAGAAAGACACCGACTCTCTGCCGCCGTACGATGTGCTGGACCCGGTGCTGGAGGCCTACATCGAAAAATACGAACCGGCGGAGGAGATTGCTCGTCGTCTAGGTGTGGATGCGGCGATGGTGGCGCGGGTGCAGCAACTGGTGGAACGCAGCGAATATAAACGGCAGCAGGCGGCGCCGGTGCTGAAAGTCACCGCCAAGAGCTTCGGCACGGGACGCAGGTTCCCGATTGCGGTGAAGGTACAGGTGTAAATTGGTAGAGAGTGCATTTCAGGCATGGATGCGGCGAAATTCACCAGACAAGTTTGAAGGCAAATCCAAACAGCAAGCGTTGCGGAAGCAACCGACGGAAGGAACAAGAATGAAAGCAGCAGTAGTAAGCATTGCAGCAATTGCTGCACTTTTGATGGGAAGCACGACTCTGCCAGCACAGACCCAGGCGGCTGCACCGCAGGCCAAGACGCAGGCTGCCAAGCCCGCTGCGGCGGCTCCGGCACCGACGTTTTCCAGCCTCGACCCGTTTCCGGTTGTGAACCCGAAGTACTTTACGGCGGACCAGCCGACTCCGGAAACCGTGAATGCGTTTTTGAAGCAGCTGTGGGGCTACGATGTGAACCGCATCTGGAGCGTGCAGCGCATCCTAAAGACGCCGGCACCCGGCGTTAGCAAAGTGATTGTGTATGTGACCGAGCACACGCCGAATGCACAGGTTCAGGCCACATCGTTCTTTGTGCTGCCCGATCAGAAGCATGCCATGTCTGCCGGCGACATTATGAGTTTCGGACCGACGCCATTTGCAGAGAACCGCAAGATGATTCAGGAGCGGGCCACTGGGCAGGCGCGCGGCTCTGCCAGCAAAGACCTGATGCTGGTGGAGTTTGTTGACTTGCAGTGCCCGCATTGCAAAGAAGCGCAGAGCACGATGGAGAACCTGATTAAGGACTTCCCCAACGCACGCGTGGTGACGATGAACTTCCCGCTGGTGGACCTGCATCCTGCGGCGTACAAGGCAGCGGCGTATGGCATTTGCGTGGCACAGAAGGGCGGCAATGATGCTTACTTCAAATATGTGCAGGCAGTGTTTGACCGCCAGGATGCGCTGACCGCCGAGGGAACGGAGCAGACGTTGGCCGATGCAGTGACCTATGCCGGACAGGACCCCGCGGCAACGGCAACCTGCGCTGCAGAAGAAGCCACCAAAGCAAAGCTGAATGCACAAATTCAACTGGGTGTTGATTTGAATATCTCGCTGACGCCGTCCATCGCCATCAATGGAAGAATTCTTCCGTTGGGTGAAGTGCCGTATGACGTGCTGAAGCAGATCATCAACTACCAGGCGCTGCAGGATGGCGTGAGCACGGGCGCAAAACCGGCTGCCTTGCCGTTTACCGCGCCGCCAACGTTGCGGTAAGTAGCGAATATCAAAATGCACAAAGACAGGCCCTGCCCAGCGCGGGGCCTGATTTTTTGCAGGGAACGATTTTCATGCGGGCGATAAGGGATAATTGGTATTCCTGAACTTCTCAGGGAAGCAATTTTCTGTGCGGGTGCGGATGGACAAATCAATCACAACGGCGCGTGAAGTTGAGCGCGGTTTGCGGGCATCGCTGATCAGCTTGGTGGCGAATTTTTTTCTCTCGCTATGCAAGTGCGCTGCCGGCCTGCTGGGGCATTCGTTTGCGCTGGTGGCCGACGGTATGGAATCGCTGACCGATGTCTTCAGTTCGGCCGTGGTGTATGTGGGGCTGCAGCTGGCCATCAAGCCGCCGGACAAAGATCATCCCTACGGCCATGGCAAAGCGGAGCCAGTGGCTGCGGTTGTTGTGAGCCTGTTTATGGGCACGGCTGCGATTGGCATTGCGATTGAAAGCATCATCCTCATTCTGACGCCACACCCGCTGCCGCTGATGTATACGCTATGGATTCTGCCGGTGGTGTTTGTCATCAAGCTGGTGCTGACGAAATACGTTTCGTCGGTGGCCGACTATATCAACAGCACCGCAGTGCGCGGCGATGCCTGGCACCACCTGAGCGATGCGGTGACGTCGGTGTTTGCGTTTGTCGGAATATCTGCGGCGCTGTGGACCAAAGATGCGCGTGCCGATGACTGGGCTGCGCTGTGCGCCTCCGGTGTAATTTTATTCAATGCGTGGAAGCAGATGCAGGCGCCGCTGGCGGAGATTCTGGACACGGCACCGCCGCCGGAGATTGAGCAGCAGGTGCGTGCGTCTGCGGCTGCCGTTGCGGGAGTGATTGGGCTGGAAAAATGTTTTGTGCGCAAGGTGGGATTTCAGTACTACGTGGATTTGCACGTGGTGGTGAAGGGGGAAATCACGGTCCGCTCGGGCCACATGATTTCACACGCGGTGGAAGACCGCGTACTGGCCGATGTGGACCGCGTGGCGAAGGTGCTGGTGCACATTGAGCCAGAAGAAGAACTGCAGAAATCCAACCACGACGGAATGTAGTTACGAGATGTAGCTGCGGAATCCAACAAATAAAAATGCTATCGCGTGGCGCGGTAGAGGCCGGCGATGCCGAAGCTGTAGGGCGTCCACGTGGCGTTGGTGTAGCCGCACTGTTCCATCAGCGCCAGCATTTGCGGCGGCGGGGGAAAGCGCGAGACCGATGCGGGCAGATAGCTGTAGGCGAAGCCGCGACCGCTGATGAGTGAGCCGATGCGCGGCAGCACGTGGCGGAAGTAGAGGCGATAGAAGAGACCGAGCGGACCGCGCGGTTCACTGAAGTCGAGGATGCCGATTTCGCCACCGGGGCGCAGCACGCGGCGAATCTCCTGCAGGCCGGCGGTGTAGTTGGCCAGGTTGCGGAAGCCGAAGGCGGAGACGACCAGATCGAGCGAAGCGTCTGGCAGAGGCAGATTGAGTGCGTCGGCTTCGATGGCATTCACCTGACCGACGGGAAATTTTTCAATGCCGCGCGATAACATCTCATGCGAAAAGTCGACTGCGAAGACGGGTGCCGCGTTTGCGGGGCGACGGCGCAGCAGAGCGAGCGTCATATCACCGGTGCCGCAGCAGAGGTCGAGCACCTGTGCCTGTGGCTGGGCAAGGCGCGCGGCGAAAGATTTTGCGGCGCGACGCCACCAGTATCCGCAGACGCTGGCGGAGAGCACGTGGTTGAGCAGGTCGTAGCGCGGCGCGATGCTGTCAAACATGCTGCGCACGGCGTTGGCTGCGGCGACTTCATCGTGCGCTGCGTCGGGACGTGCGCCGGTGGCGGGATTTTGCGGCGTGGTCATTTGGCGGTGGATCCAGCTTGCGGGGGATTTTTTGCCAGCGCGAGCATCTCACGAATGCCGCGAAGAAGTTCCGCTTCAGAGATATCGGTGACGGTTTTGGTCGAGCCGATTTTATTCGGCAGAATAAAGCGGCGCACACCGCTGCGATTTTTCTTGTCGCCGGCGGTGAGTGCGGCGAGAGTTTCTGCATTGAGACGCAACGCAGGCAGCGGGCCGTAGCGCAGGATGAGCGAATCAATGCGCGCTGAGATTTTTTCTGTGATCAGCCCGCGATGCAGCGCGATGCGGTTGGCGGCGATCATGCCCCAGGCGACGGCTTCGCCATGCAACAGCTTGCGGTAGTGCGTGGCGGCTTCAATTGCGTGGCCCACGGTATGGCCGTAGTTGAGCACCATGCGCAGGCCGCCTTCGCGCTCGTCCAGACGCACAACTTCTGCTTTCATGCGGACCGAGGCGGTGATGATTTTTTCCAGTGTTTTGGGGTCGGCGGCGAGTGCGCGTTCTGCATCGCGTTCCATCAGCGAGAAAAGTTTCGGGTCGCGGATGACTCCGGCCTTGATGGATTCCTGCAGGCCGGCGCGGAGTTCGCGCGGCGGCAGCGTTTGCAGCAGATCTGAATCTGAAAAAACTGCGAGCGGATGATGAAAGTTGCCGATGAGATTTTTTCCGTGCGCCAGGTTGACGCCGGTCTTGCCGCCAAGGGAAGAATCCACCTGCGCGAGAAAAGTACTGGGGATGCCGACGTACTGGATGCCGCGCATGTAGATGGCAGCGAGAAAGCCGGTGAGGTCGCCGACAACTCCACCACCGAATGCGAGCAGCAATGAGTCACGGTCTGCCCCGCAGCGATGAAGTTCGTCGGCCAGTCGTTCGACCGAAGAGAGGCGCTTGGCGGCTTCTCCGCGGGGAAGAAAAAGAACGATGGGCTGGCGCGAAGCTGGGAAGGAGACGAGAAATCGCTGCGCCCACAGTCCCCAAATCTCCGGCGAGGTGATGATAAAAAGTTTCGGCGTCTTGCCGGGCGTGAGTTTGCGCAGCCGTGAATGCAGCGTTCGCAGCAGGCCGCTGCCGATGTGGACGTCGTAACGCGTGTTGGAAGTTTTTACCGGAACGATTGGCACGATGTCTTTATCTTAACGCAGCGGCGCGGTGTGAGGCGGAGGAGATGGCAAATTGATTTGCCGATTGGGGATGCGAGCGGTAGCCTGAAGGTATGAGTCCCACAAACGGCAAGCTGGGCGCCGAATACGAAGCGGTGGATTTTATTGTTGTCGGCGCAGGCATTGCCGGCCTGCGTGCTGCGATGGAGTTGGCTGCGGCCGGTCGCGTACTGGTGTTGACCAAGGAAAAATTGAGTGAGTCGAACACTGCCTATGCGCAGGGCGGCATTGCCGTGGCCATGGGCGGCGAAGAAGATATTGCGCTGCACCGCGAGGACACGATTGGAGCGGGCGACGGGCTGGTGAATGCGGCTGCGGCAGCGGTGCTGGTGGAAGAGGGCCCGCTGCGCGTGGAAGAGTTGCTGCAGTGGGGCACGGAGTTTGACCGCGAAGCCGGACACCTGATGCTGACGCGCGAAGGCGCACACTCACGGTCACGCATTCTGCATGCGCATGGCGATGCCACCGGACGAGAGATTGGCCGAGCATTGCTGGCGCGGGCGCGGAGCGAGAAAAATATTCAGCTGGTGGAGTGGGCGTTCTCTACCGAGCTGGTTGTTGAAGACGGACGCGTTTGCGGTTTGCGCTGGCTGGACGCAGAACACACGCTGCACACCGTGGCGGCGCGTGCGGTGTTGCTGGCGGCGGGCGGCGCGGGGCAGGTCTACAGCGATACGACAAACCCGGCTGTGGCGACGGGCGACGGCATTGCAATGGCGATGGCAGCGGGTGCGGCGGTGGAAGACATGGAGTTTTATCAATTTCATCCCACGGCGCTGAGCCTGCCGGGAGCGCCGAGATTTTTGCTGAGTGAAGCGCTGCGCGGTGAAGGTGCGCGGCTGATGAATTCCTACGGCGAGCGATTTATGGAGCGGTATGATGCGCGGCTGGAACTGGCCCCGCGTGACGTGGTGGCGCGGGCGATTGCGCGCGAGGGCGCGAGTGCGGCTTCAAGCGGCAAGGAAATTATTCCAGCGCCGGTGTACCTGGACATGCGGCACGTAAAGGACGTGGATCTGGCGAAACGCTTTCCGGGAATCACTGCGTTTCTGGCGGAGTACAAGTTGTCGCTCTCGAAGAATTTAATTCCAGTGCGTCCGGCGGCGCATTACCTGATGGGCGGCATCATGACGGACCTGGATGGACGCACGACGCTGCCTGGTTTGTATGCGGCTGGCGAGGCGGCGTGCACGGGGGTCCACGGCGCGAACCGGCTGGCGAGTAATTCATTGCTGGAGGGGCTGGTTTTCGGTGCGCGCGCGGCGCGGGCGATGCGTGAGGAACCGGCGGTGGCGGGAGTTAAGTCGCAATCAACGACGACGCAGTTTGTTGAACTGGAAGACGTGGAGGAAGGCATTGCCGCGCTGCAGACGGCGATGTGGAAGCATGCCGGATTGCTGCGCGATGGCGCCACGCTGCCGGAAACTCGCAAGGCGATTGCGATGCTGCGGGAGTTGGTGCAGCCGGTGCCGATGGAGCAGCGGACTCGGCGGATGCATGAGGCGATGTCGCTGGCCAGTGTGGCGGAGGCGATTACGGCGAGTGCGTTGGCCCGCGAAGAAAGCCGCGGCGCGCATTACCGGAATGATTTTCCAAAGCATGATGATGTGAAGTTCAAGAAGCACAGCGTGCTGGAGAAAAACAAAGTTCGGTTTGAATGAAATATTTCTTGCTACTTTTCTAGAATCCAGTCATACATGGAGTGCAACTCTAAAACGCGTCTACGTGTGACAGCCTCCATGCAAGCAAGTTTTGCGGGTGGGCCACCAGTGCCGCCGTCATATAAGGAATATTCTGCAGAACAATTAGCATCTCTAAATTGCAGCCATATACGCTGCGCGATGCGTAATTTATCTCCATCCTCTTTGTCTAAATGTTTTAAGACAGATGCATAGAAAGCATTTAATATCATGTCTTGCTTCTTCCACTCCATGGCAAAGCAATTGGAGGCAGCAACGGTGATAACCGCATTCTTACATGGCGAATCTGGTGCATTCATTTGCTGTGCGTGGCTATGATTGCAAAATATAAATGCGAGAATCAGAGCTGAATATATTGCAGATTTCATTCTGTCGTCTCCAATATTTGCGGTAGTAACAGCGATGTTGCAATCGTAATTCCAAGCACAGACAAAATAATCGCCAGCGAGACGGACGTGGAGATGGGGAGCCAGTCTGCGAGGAGCATTTTTGCGGCGATGAAGGCGAGCAGCGCGGCGAGTCCGAAGTGCAGGTGGCGGAGGCGTGAAAGTGCGCCGGCCAGCACGAAGTAGAGCGAGCGCAGTCCCATGACGGCGAAGAGGTTCGATGTGTACGCGATGAAGGGGCGGTGGGTGATGGCGAGGACGGCAGGGACCGAATCGAGCGCGAAGAGAATGTCGCTGAACTCGACCGCGAGCAGAACAATCAGCAGCGGTGTGGCGGTGGATTGGGCGCGGTGCAGCAGCGGCGAGAGCCAGCGGGGCGTGGCGCTTTCAGAATGCGTGAGCATACGGATGGCGGCGATGAGCAACGCGGCGGCGAAGACGAATTGAATCCAATGGAAGCGGTTGATGAGTGCGATGCCGCCGAAGATGAATGCTCCGCGCATGACGATGGCCCCGAGGACTCCCCAGAAAAGAACGCGGCGTTGTGCGGCAGGCGGCACGGCAAAGCTGCGGAAGAGCAGAAGGAAGATGAAGAGATTGTCGAGCGAGAGCGTCTGCTCAACGGAGTAACCGGAGAGGAATTCGAGTGCGGGCGCGTGACCCATCGAGTGGCGCAACCAGACGGCGAAGAGCAAGGCGGCGTCGAGCCAGCCGAAGGTGAGCAGCAGGGTGCGGCGGAAACTGGGCTGTCGGCCGGAGAAGAAAATATCCGCAGCCAGCAACACGGCCAGCAGCAGATGAAAGCCGAGCCATTGCGTTGGAGTGGCGCCGGAAAAGAATCCCCAGAACATAGGTTGATGCTAACGCAAGGCAGCGCGGGAAGCGTTTAAGAACGCCGCCACTTTTTGAAGACGGCCTGCATGGCTGGATCTGTGAAGAGGCGCATGGCGTAGTCGCGTTCCACCGGGCCGGTGACGGCGCAGTGGATGGTGGAGCGTTTTTCAACTTCCGCCGAGGGAATGAGGATCTGGTCACCGTAGCGTGCGGCATCGTCGATGGTGGCGCCGAAGACAACGCGGTCGATGTTGGCCCATAGGCAGCAGGCCATGCACATGGGGCAGGGCTCGCAGGTGGTGTAGAGCGTGTAGCCCTTGAGCGATGGCGATTTGAGTTTGGCGCAGGCCATGCGGATGGTGTGGATCTCTCCGTGTGCGCTGGGGTCGTGGTCGGGGCCGACGCTGTTGGTGGCGCGCATGAGTGATTCTCCGGTGGCGGTCGAGAAAATTTCCGCGCCGTAGGGGACCGGGTTCGGAGTCTGCATGGTGAGCAGGGTGAAGTCGACAAGGGAGCGCATGCGGGTTGCATCCAGCGGCGTTGCAGGCTGCGTGGCGGCGTTGGCGCTGGTGGTGAGCAGAGCGGAAGATGCGAGCGGCGCGGCAAGCGAGAGGGAGAGCGTGCGGAGAAAATTTCTACGCGCAGAGAAAGTCATGGCGGCTCCAAAGAAATCAAAATGAAATGCAGTTTTGCAGCGGGGCCCGAATGGAAGTGTGCGGTTACTTCTGCAGATTCAATAGGCGCAGAGTTTCAAAGGCGACATCGCCGACAACCTGCAGGCTGTGCGGGGAAATTTTGTCGATGGTGTCCTGGGGCGTGTGCCAGTAGCCGTTGCCGGGGCCGTAGTCAAAATCGATGATGTCTGCAACGGGAACGCCGCGCTGCTTGAAGGGAACGTGGTCGTCGCCTACTTCATTTTCCCGCGTAAAGAAATACTTCTGCAGTTGCAGATTTTTTGCAGCGGCGGCAACAGTGTCCAGCAGGTGCGGCGTGGAGTTCTGGTCGCGCTCAACGCTGAGGTCCTTGTCGCCGATCATGTCGAAAAGTATGAATGCCTTGATGCGCGGCAGCACGCCTTCGCTGCTCCAGCGGGCGGCCAGATGGCGGCTGCCGTAGGTGTTGTCGGTGCCGGCCCATTCATCGCGGATGGCTTCTTCGCCGTCAAAAAAAACCAGCCAGACGCTGCAGCCGGAGAGCGTGTGTCCGCGCAGGTGGTTGGCGATTTCCATCAGCAAGCCGGTGGTGGATGCGCCGTCGTTTGCGCCGACGTAGCTGGTGTTGCGCAGCGAGTAGTTGGTGTCGTAATGCGAAGCGAGAACGTAGATGCAGGAAGCGGAGCCCGGGTAACGCACGATGAAGTTGTGCATGGGCACGATGCCGATGGGAGTGGTGGCGCTGAAGTCGTCCTGCTGCAACTGGTCATGCGCGAACTGCTGGCGGATAAACTGCTCGGCTTTTGCGTGGCCGCTGGAGAAGACGTAACGCGGGCCGATGGCGGCGAATTGCTTGGCGTACTCGAAGGCGCGAATGCCGTTGATGTGTGAATCAATCGGCACCGGCCTGGCGGTCTGCGCGGCCAGCGATGCGCTGCCGACGAGCAGCAGCAACGCGGCCATCAACGCCAAGCGGGTACGCGAGAGGATCAACATCTATGCAGCTTTCTCTTTGGCCTTGCGGCGATTGGGATGAACAAACCATGCCACGCCGATGCTGAGGAAGAAGAGCACCAACATCGGGGATGCGAAGATGCACATGCTGAGCGGGTCCGGTGTGGGGCAGATGATGCCGGCCACGACGAAGATAATCAGGATGGCATAGCGGCAATTTCGCCAGAGGAAACCTGCATCCACAATGCCGAAGAGCGCGAGAAAGAAGATGACGATGGGCAGTTCAAAACAGGCACCCAGGCCGAGGTTCACGGCGAGAAAGAAGCCGGTGTACTCGTCGATGGTGATGATGGGGTGGAAGTTTTTTCCGAAGCCGAAGATAAGAATCTGCAGAGCGCCGGGGAAGACGTAGTGGTAGCCGAACCAAGCGCCGGCAAGAAACAGGCTGACGGTGGCGAGCATGAACGGGAAGACATATTTCTTCTCATGTTTGTAGAGGCCGGGCGAGATGAAGAGCCAGATTTGATACAGGATGAAGGGCGCGGCCAGCAGCATGCCGCCGTAGAAGGCGGTCTTCAAGTACAGGTTCAGCGGGTCAGTGGGGTGGACGAAATTCAGCTGGACGTGAAGGCGGTCGAGCGGGGCCTGCACCATTTCGTAAATCTGCACGTGGAAGCCGTATGCGATGGCCATGCCGCCGACGAGATAAAGAACAGAGTGGACCAGGCGGCGGCGGAGCTCATCCAGATGGTCGAGAAGGCTCATGCCGGGCAGGTCTGCGCGGTCGGAGACGGCGTTACGGGCGCGGTCGATCAGGTCAGTCATTCTTATTCTCGGTGATTGTCTGCGCGGCTACGGGTAGACCTGTGGCCGGCGGGTGGATGCTGATGTCGCCAGCGGTGGCAATGGGTAGTGACTCTGCTGCAGCTTCTTCGGCGATGGGCTCCAGACGCTCTTCCACTTCCGGCGTGCCGTAGTGCGCGGTATCCAGATAACCTTCGCCACGCATGGAAGGATCCTCTTCGGTCATGCCGACGGTGCGTGTACCAAAGGTCTCGGCCAGAATGGCTTCAGCGGAAGCGGCGGCTTCTGTACCGTCGGTGGAGACATCCGCTTCTGTTCCATCGGTGGATGCGGCGGCTGTGGCATCGGCTGCGACTTCTGTAGCGGCGGGAGTGGCGATGGCGGCGAGCTTTTTCTGGGTATCGGCCTGTTCAGCCATACGCAGCTCGTCCTCCATCTGAATGCGGAATTCATTGCTGGCGCGTCTGAATTCGGCCATGAGTTTGCCCATCCAGCGTGCGATCTCGGGCAGCTTCTTTGGCCCGAAAAGGATTAACGCCAGCACAAAGATAAAGATGCTGTCACCGAAACTGGGCATATCTCTAAGATAATACCGGGAAACGGGTTTCGTCGCGGGAGTGAAGTGAATGTTTAGTGTGGGAAGCGGCTGATGTAGAATATTTTTTTACAGGCAAGCCATCGGTCTGCCTGTGGCAGCAAAATATATTGCGTCGTTCGGGCACCGTCCGGCGTCAGTATATGTAGCAGTGCCAGCCGCACGAGCAAGTGAGTGGCAGGCGCGGAAGTAAAGGGCGGCAACATCCCCGTGGGTTGGCGATGGCGGCATCGAGCCGGTATCGAGCGAATCCACTGCAGCCACTGGCAACAGCTTTCAACATCCCCGTTTCGGCAGATGGAAGACACGTTCTATTTCTGCAGGAACTGAAGGCGGAATCGATTGAGCGTACTGATTGCAGACCCCATGACGGCGGCGGCAGTGGCCCCGCAGGCTGGAACGGCGGAAGCCTGTTCCCTCGACAACTATCTCGCCATGCCGGACCACAGCATGGATGACCGCATCGCTGCGGCGCGAGAAAAGCTGGGCAACCAAACGGTTTTGCTGGGGCACCACTACCAGCGCGATGAAGTGATTCGCTTTGCCGATTTCACCGGCGACAGCTACAAACTTTCAAAAGCAGCTGCGGAAACCGACGCGCGGTACATTCTTTTTTGCGGCGTGCACTTCATGGCAGAGAGCGCGGACATTCTGGGCCGCGAGATTGCCGGTGGAGAACGCCAGCAGGTCATCCTGCCGGATTTGAATGCCGGCTGCTCGATGGCGGACATGGCGGAAATCGGCCAGGTGGAAGATTGCTGGGAGACCCTGGCGTCACTGGGCGCGGCGGGGAAAATATTGCCGCTGACGTATATGAATTCCAGCGCGGCCATCAAAGCCTTCTGCGGAGAACGCGGCGGGCTGGTGTGCACCAGTTCAAATGCGCGCGCGGCCTTTGAGTGGGCCTACCAGCGCGCGGAGAAGATTCTCTTTTTGCCGGACCAGCATTTGGGGCGCAACACGGCGTTTGCCATGGGCATCCCGATGAGCGAGATGGTGGTGTGGGACCCGTATCAGATCAACGGCGGCATCTCGCCGGATCGGTTGCGTGCGGCGAAGGTGGTTTTGTGGAAGGGACATTGTTCCGTACACCAGAGATTTTTGCCCGAGCATGTGGACAAGGTACGCGCGGAGAATCCGGGGATGCAGGTGATTGTGCATCCGGAGTGCCGGTGGGAAGTTTGCCAGAAGGCCGATGCGCTGGGTTCCACCGAGCGGCTGATTCAGATTATTGAAGAGGCGCCGGCGGGTTCCAGCTTTGCCGTAGGTACGGAGATTCATCTGGTGAATCGGCTGGGCAAGGAATTCGCGACCAAGGGCAAGCGGGTGATTACGCTGGACGGCACCGGTTGCCTGTGCACCACGATGTACCGCATCAGCCCGCAGCACCTGGCCTGGGCGCTGGAAAATCTGCTGCAGGGACGGGTTGTCAATCGTATCCGCGTGCGCGATGATGTGAGGCACTGGGCGCGCGTTGCGCTGGACCGGATGTTGGAGATTGGTGCATGAGTGAAACAAAAACATTCACGCTGGCCGAGGCACAGAACCTGCTGCCGGTGGTGGAGAGTCTGCTGCAGCGGGCGATTGACGCTAAGCAGGAGGCGCAGGTGATTGAGCGCGAGATGCAGGACCTGCACCAGAAGATTTTTCTGGCGGGCGGGATGCAGGTGGACGTGATTGCCGCGGCTCGCCGGCGTGCCGAACAGACGGCGGCGCTGCGGCGTGCGCAGGATGCGGTGAATGAGCTGGACGCCATCGGCGTGCAGGTGAAGGACCTAGACAAAGGTCTGCTGGATTTTCCCTGCATGCTGGATGGGGAAGTGGTGCTGCTGTGCTGGAAGCTGGGCGAGCCGGAGATTGCGCACTGGCACACGCTGGAGGCTGGTTTTCAGGGACGACAGCCGATTGACGAACGCTTCCAACGGCCACGCAAACAGCGGCCGAATTAATTTCGAAAGTATCCACACATAAAAATTGATTGGCCCGGTGAGATTGAATCTTCATCGGGCCGAATTATTTAAGCTGCGTCACGGTTTGCCGCCGGGGTTCCACTTTGGCTTCCAGTCGGTGTTGGCCAGCCACTGGATGGGCGGCTCGATTGCGAGGATGCTGTGCGTCATCAGCGGAAAATCAATGTGCGAGATGTCATCGGCAGGCGTGTGGTATTCCGGCTGCAGGCCGAAGCTGGAGACAGTGTGGGCGATGATGCCGCGTTGCGCGAGGCCGTAATTGTCGGACCGTTGAAAAAAGCTTTCGCGGGTGTGCGGGTCGGGCACGAGGGGCGCGCCGTGCTGGGCGAGTGTTGCGCCGAAGTTGGAGCGGTCATAGCCGCTGAGCCATAATTTGCCTGTTGCGATGGCAGGGTCAGGCCAACCAATCATTTCAAATTCCAGATTGGCGACGATGTTCTTCAACGGTATGGGCGGGTGGTCAAGAAAACCGGCGTTGCCGAGGCCGCCCAGTTCTTCAGATCCAAACAAAGCGAAGATCACGGTGCGACGCGGCGCAGGACCGGCGGCAAGATTGCGTGCCAGTTCCATCACGGCGATGCAGCCGCTGGCGTCGTCATCGGCACCGTGGTAAATGTAGTCACCGGATTTCTCTGCGGCCATGCCGAGGTGGTCCAGATGCGCGGTAAGCAGGATGACCTGATTACGCAGGGCCGGGTCGCTGCCGGGCAGGATGGCGATGACGTTGGTGGTGGCGACGCGCGGGGTGTGGTCGAGATTGGCTAGAAGGCGACGTGCCAGCGGCGGCAAGGTCTGCGGCAGCGGGACGTGTTGCAGATAGCTGCCGTCCTTCGCGCCCGGCTTCAGACCCATCGCCTGGAATTGTGCGGCGGCGTATTCGGCGGCGAGATATTCATCATGCGTGGCGCTGCCGCGTCCCTGTAGTTTGTCGGAAGCGAGGAAATCCATTTCGGTACGAATGCTGGATTCGAGATGTTGTGAATCCTGCGTGACAGTGGTTGATGAATTTGTGTGGGCTGCGTCTAACGAGGTATTGGACTGGCAATATGTACCGACGCAAAGTAGAGCGGCCAGCGCGGCAAGCAGCGGGATGCGGATTGGCGGAACGCGGGTCATGAACTTTCTCCAGCATACGTGACGCATGCGCGGCGAATGCGGGTTACGGGATAGACTGTTGCAGACGGGAATTGTGAGTTGGAATGCAGGCAGGGGAGCAGAAATTGTCGTTACTGAAAAAACTTTGTGGAGTGGCCGGCGCGACGTCGCTACTGCTGGTGACCGGATGCGCGGGATTCTTCCAGTCGCAGTACTCGAGCAGCAGTTCGAGCGGCAGCGGTAATGGCGACTATGTTTATGTGGCCAATGCAGGCTCAAACACGCTGAATGCGTATGAGATCAGCAGCGCGGCATTGACTGCGGTCAGCGGCTCGCCCTACACGCTCACGTACACGCCGACTTCGGTTGCGGTGACGATTCCTAATACCTATGTGTATGTCGGTACCACGGCCGGCGTGTATGGATACTCCATCGGAACCGGCGGCGTGTTGACGCAGTTGAGCAGCGGACAGGCGTTGCAGTCCTGCGGTGGCTCCGGCGGCGTTTCTTCGCTGGATGTTTCACCGGATGGACAGTGGCTGATTGAACTGGCGAATGACGGCCAGACACTTTGCGTCGGCCAGATTAATACAACCACCGGATTGCTGACCGCAGGCACGCCGGTGACCTACGCCATTACCGGCGCCGTTCCCAAGCAGGTGCGTGTGGCCCCGAATGGCGCATTTATTTTTGCCGCGCTGGGATCGGGCGGAACGCTGGTGTTTCCCTTTACCACCAGCAGTGGATCGGTCAGCACCAGCGGCCAGATTCTGACCTACGCCACAACGAACAGCGACAGCGACAACGCACTTGCGATTGATCCCAACACGGCGTTTGTCTACATTGCGCGCAGCGGCGCGACCAACCCCGGCCTGTGGGTCTACAGCATCAACTCCACCAATGGCGCACTCAGCAGCCAGACGCAGACCGTCGGCGGCGTGCCGTATGGCGTGGCGACAAACCCGCACGCGGTCAGTTTCAGCAAGACAGGTACCTACGTCTATTCCGGCGATTACACGGACGGGCAATTGGATGGTTTCACCGATTCGGTCGGGCAGCTGACGGCCACACCGGGCACTCCCTACAACACGGGCAATGAGCCGGTGGCGCTGGCGTATGACAACAGCTCGAGCTACATTGTGGCGGTCTGCCAGGGCGGATCGCCAGCAGTGGAGATTCTAGGCTTTGACGCGAATTATCCGGGCAGGCTGTATGCGGTTTCTTCCTCTGCCGCGGGAACGACGCCGACGGCATTGGCTGTGACGCACTAGCGGAAGAATTTTGGAGCAGTGATATTCTCGAACTCTGAAGACACTGCCGAGCCTGAATATCTTCAGCACCTCTAGCCATAGCCGGACAAACGATTTCATGCCGCTTGGGAAGCAATCTGCGAATTTTATTTTGCACCGCAAGGGTGCCGCAGTCGTGCTGTGCCTGTTGGGGATGGCAACGCTGCTGAGCGGTTGCGACAAGTTCAGCCATCGCGGGCAGAGTGAAAAAGTTTATGTGCTGCCGCGGGAAAAGTTTCTGAAGGACCGCGTGGCTGTTCTCGCCAGCACCACCGCCACGGTGACCAACGGCGAGCCGCTGGAAGTGCTGGAACACAGCAAGCGGTTTTTGCATGTGCGTACGCCGAAGGGCGAGACCGGTTGGATTGAAGAAGCAACCGTGGCCAGCCAACAGACCGCAGATGCCTTCAATGCGCTGGCGGAAGAGAACAAATCCAATGCGTATGTTGCTACGGCTACGGCCAGTGCAGAAGCGCGCATGCATCTTCATCCCGGGCGCAGCACGACATGGCTGTATCTGCTGGAAAAAGACGACAAGGTAAAGCTGCTAAAGCGGGCGATTGCGCCCAAGGCACCGGTACAGGCGTCGCCGGTGGCCAGGCCGGCGAGTGAATCCGGCGAGGGCAAGACGGCCGATGCGCCGGAGATTCCGATGGAAGACTGGTGGCTGGCGCGCGATGCGCAGGGCCGCACCGGTTGGGTGCTGGCTCGTTCGCTGGATGTGGATGTTCCGGATGCATTGTTGAAACTGGGGCAGGGCGAACGCTTCATGGGCGTCTATCCGCTGGATTCAGTTCACGATGAAAATTCAGGTTTGGGTGGGGGGCCGGAGGTTTCTGAATTTGCCGTGGCGTATGCGGCCAATCATTCCGGCCTGATGTATGACTTTGACCAGGTGGTGGTGTACACGTGGAACGCACGCAAGCATCGCTACGAAGGCGCGTATCGCGACCGCAACATTGAAGGTTTTCTGCCGCTGGTGGTGACCCACGAGATGCCGCCGAATGCCAATGAGAAGCGTGCTGCGACTCCGGAGCCGGTTTTCCGTTACAAGGTTGCGGCGGAGGGGGCGAGCATCACGCTGCCGGATGTGGATGATGATGCCGAAGCGGCGAGCGATGAAGGAGTGCCGCATCCATCTGCGCTGATTGAAAAGGGCTATCGGCTGGAGGGCGTGCGTGTGATTCCCGTGGGGCCGGTGAGCAAGGCCGGTGCCGAAGCGCATCCTGAAACTGAAAAGAAAAATTCCAAGAAGAAAAAATAATTACTTCGCGGCCTGGCGATAGAAGTCTGCAATCACAGAGACCACGCGTTGCTGTTCGTCGTCCCGCAATTCGGGGAAGATGGGCAGGGCGAGGACTTCTGCGGCGGCGCGTTCGCTTTGCGGCAGGCTGCCGGCGGCGTAGCCCAGCGATCGCATATTTTCCTGCAGATGAATTGGAAGCGGGTAATAAATTTCGCTGCCGATGCGGTTGGCAGTGAGGTGCGCGCGAAGCTCGTCTCTGACTGAATTGCCACGCTTGGGCGCGCGGATGACGTACTGGTGATAAATGTGTGTCGAGCGCGGGTCGGCGGCGGGCAGCGTGATAATGCTGTCGAGTGAGGCGGCGCGGAAGAGTTCGCCGTAGCGTGCGGCAATGCGGCGGCGGGCGTCATTCCACGCGGTCAAATGGCGCAGTTTGATGGTGAGCACCGCGGCCTGCAGGCTGTCGAGACGGCAGTTCCAACCGACTTCGTCGTGGAAGTAGCGGCGACGCATACCGTGGTTTGCGAGCACGCGGACCTGCTCGGCGATGGCCGGTGATGTGGTTGTAACGAGACCGGCATCGCCAAAGGCACCGAGATTTTTTGTGGGATAAAAACTGAAGGCAGCGGCATCGCCCAGATTGCCGGCGGATTGGCCATGCGATGTTGCGCCATTCCAGACCGCGCCGAAGGATTGCGCTGCGTCTTCAATCAACAACACGCCGAATTCTTTTTTCAGTGCGGAGAATGCGTCCCAGTCCGCACACTGGCCGTAGAGATGCACGGGCAGGATTGCTTTGATTTTTCCGTCGGCGCATTCAAGAGCGGCACGCGCGGCGACAGGGCAGAGATTGAAGGTCGCGGGGTCGATGTCGGCAAAGACAGGCGTGGCTCCGCAGCGCAGGATGGCCGTGGTGGAGCTGATGAAGCTGAAGGGCGTGGTGAGTACGCGGTCACCCGGGCCAATGCCGGCAGCCGCCAGTGCGAGCCACAGGGCGTCGGTTCCGGAGGCGCAGCCAATGGCGTGGAAGTCAGTGCCGTGGCCTAGAAACGCTGCTGCGGCAGACTCGAATTCGCGCACCGCCGGGCCGAGGATGAATTGCTGGCTGGCACAAATGGCTTCAAGTTTGGCGAGGATTTCCGGGCGGAGTTGCTCATACTGGCGGGCCAGGTCCAGCAGAGGGACGGCGGGGATTTCAGCCTGCGGGGCGGATGGGGCGGCAGATTTTGGGGCGATGGAGGTCATCCATTGAAAGTGTACACGGTGGGGTGGATGAGGTAGACACGTTATCAGACTGGATAGCGGGCGTGAAAGAATTTGCTGTAAAGAATGACAAACACGAACTTTGGTGGCAATATGGAGTTGATTCCACCGGCGTCACTTTTTTGAGTCATCACGCCGAATCTCAGCCTGTGGACGGCTGAACTGGTTGTAATGCAGTAATTCGCCATGCGTCCGCATGTATGGCATGCGCGGTAGTCAAAATTTGAGGAGATCGGCCAATGGACAACAAGCCGGCACAAAATATTCAGGACACTTTCCTGAACACGGTCCGCAAGGACAAAAGCCCCATCACCATCTACCTTGTCAGCGGCGTAAAGCTGACGGGCAAGATCCGCTCCTTTGACAAGTACTCCGTTCTGCTGGAGAGCAACAGTCAGGAGCAATTGGTCTTCAAACATGCCATCTCCACAGTGGTGAGCAGCCGCGGCGGTCACACCGAGCGGACGGCAACGCACTCCGTGGCGTCGGCCGGTGAAGCGACCAGCAGCGCGAATGCATAGCAGGTAAGCAGGCTGAAAAAAAAAGCAAAGTTCCACAAGCTGCGGGCGCAAGCACACCGCCGGCTGGCGGAGTTGGGCGGAGCCTTGTCGAAAAAGCGGAAGCTGCGGGTGTCTTTGAATCAACTGCCGCTTTTGATGACCAGCGTCTGACTCGCTTCGATGACATGCGTCAAACGCACGGGGAACGCGCCGTGCTGGTTGCGGTGGAGTTCACCACGCACTCTGTGGGTGGGCGACGCAGTGGACCACGCGGCGGCATTACCGCGCAGGCTCGGCAGGCACGTGCGGCGGCCAACGAAACGATGGAAGCTGCGGCGATGGAAGCTGCCGAAATGGAAGCGGCAGAAGACTTGGCGCTGCGCAACGCAGAAAAAGAAAATTCCGCAGAAATTTTTGATGCAGAGATTGAGGAATTCCGCGAACTGGCGTTGAGCGCCGGTGCGGAAGTGGCGACGCTGCTGGTACAGAAGCGTTCGCGGCCGGATCCGGCAACGCTGGTGGGCGGCGGCAAGCTGGAAGAAATTGCCGCGGCAGCCAAAGCGGCGCATGCCGACGTGGTGCTCTTCGGCCATGACCTGAGTTCGACACAGCTGCGTAATCTGGAAGCTGCGCTGCCATGTCGCGTGATTGACCGCACGCAATTAATCCTCGATATTTTTGCCCGCCATGCGCGGACCCGCGAAGGCCAGTTGCAGGTGGAACTGGCGCAGCTGGACTATATGCTGCCGCGCCTCTCCGGCCACGGCAAGGCGATGAGCCAGTTGGGCGGCGGCATTGGAACGCGCGGCCCGGGCGAAACCAAACTGGAAACTGATCGGCGCCGCATTCGCAAGAGAATTGAAATTCTGCGCGGGCAACTGGAAAATGTACGTCGCATCCGGCGCGAACAGGGCAGGCGGCGCGAGGCCAACCGCACGCCGATGGTAGCGCTGGTGGGCTATACCAACGCGGGCAAGAGCACACTCTTCAACGCGCTGGGCCGCTACGCGCAGCCGCACGCGGTGACGGAAAAGACCGTGCTGGAAAGTGCGCGCATGTTTGCCACGCTGGACCCGAAGATCCGCGCACTGCGACTGACATCGCGGCGCAAAGTGTTGCTGGCAGATACAGTCGGCTTCATCCGCAACCTGCCCCATTCGTTGGTCAGCGCTTTTCGTGCCACGCTGGAAGCGGTGGAAACGGCCGACCTGCTGCTGCATGTGCGTGACGCATCCAGCAGCATGCTGGCTTCGCAAAAGCTGGAAGTGGAAAAAGTTCTGGCCGAGTTGGATGTGAAGGGCAAGCCGGTGATTGAAGTTTTGAACAAAAGTGATTTGTTGCAGGAACATGAACGCGCGGGTTTGTTGCACCAGAATGTGGCAATGGTTTCTGCCTTGCACGGAGATGGTTTGGAGGAATTGCTGCAGCGCGTGGATGAGGGGCTGGTGTCTGACCCGCTGGTGGAGCGGGTTTTATGCATCCCGCAGGCGGAAGGTGCGGCGCTGGCTGCCGTGGAAGCCGACACTCTGGTGCTGGAAAAGCGCTTTGCCGAGGAAGTTGTCTGGCTGCGGATAAAAGCGCCAGCCTCCGTGATGGAGCAGTTTGAAATTTTTGAGCGGCGTTCGATGCAGTGAGAATCTGGTCGGTGAGGTTTTTCTTCCACAGATGCAAGTCGTTTGGTTGCAGCGAAAGTTTGACACGCAAATTACCGCTTCGATATAAATAAATGTAAGCGTTTTCAATCTGATAGAAAGTTTCTGCGCCGCAGGGTCAAGATCGCTACGGGCCCGCCGAAATCGGCGACTGCATGGATGAAATTCTGAAACAACTAGTCGAACTACTGACCGGCTCTGTGCCGACGGTAGTGATTTTCGTGCTGCTTGCATTCGCATATCAGCAGTTGGTGCATGCGCCGCTGATGAGTGTGCTGGCAGAGCGCCGCGCCCGCACCACCGGGGCGGTAGAGAAAGCCCGCGCTGCGATTGCAACCGCGGAGACGCGGACCGCTGTTTACGAACAGAAGATGCGTGAAGCCCGCGTTGCCGTGATGAAGGCGCGTGAGCAGCGTCTGCTGCAGTGGCAGCATGAACGCGAAGCTGCGCTGGAGACCGCACGCCAGGCTGCTCAGCAGCAGGTGGCAACCGCGGTGGACGATATCCAGAAGAGTGCTGAGCAGGCACGCAAACAGATCAAGGCTATGGCCGCAGAACTTGCCGTGCAGGTGGCTGAAGCCGTATTGCCTTCGTCCTCGACTGCAAAGGGGGCGCAGTGAAAAAGTTTTTGGTGAAGAACATTGCCGCAGCGATGCTGGGCATTATGCTGCTGGGTGCGTTGGCGATGCCGGTGCGTTTAACGGCACAGGCACCCGCGCAGAATGTGGCCACGCAGCCCGCCGCACCAGCGGCACAGGCCAGCGACGCCGCCACGCAGAAGCCGGATCAGGAAGAGCCGGACGAAAATGACAAGTACAAACAGTCGGCGATGGTGAAGATGATTGGCGGCTGGTTTGGCTTGAGCGCCGAACGCGCCGCAGTAGTTTTCTGGGTGTTGAATTTTGCGATCCTTGCGCTGGCCATCGGCTGGGCGCTGCTGAAGGCGTTGCCCAAGATGTTCCGCAGCCGCAGCGAGAGAATCCAGAAGCAGCTGGTGGATGCGCGAACGGCGACCGAGCAGGCAAATGCGCGGCTGGCCGAAGTGGAAAAGAAATTGACGAAGCTGGATGGCGAAATTGCCAGCCTGCATACCGCCGCGCAGAACGATATGGTAGGTGAAGAGAAGCGGATGCGTTCGGCGCTGGAGGCGGAAAAGCACCGCATTCTGGCAGCTAGCGAGTTGGAGATTGCCACAGCGGCAGCCTTGGCGCAGCGGCAGTTGAAGCAGTATGCCGCAGGTTTGGCGATTGACCACGCGATCAAAGACATGGACGTGAACAGCCGGACCGAGCGGCTGATGGTGGAAGAATTTGCTGCTGGTATCGGCGGCAGCAGTAATGGCGGCAATGGCAGCAAGTCGGCAAAGGTTGCCAAAGCGGCGAAGCCCACCAAGACGGAAGTTGAAGTTAAGGCTGTAAAGGCCGTGGCTGTGAAGTCAGTGAAAGTCGCGACCAAGACTGCCAAGCCGAAGAAGACCACTACCGCGAAATCGGCAGCTGTGAAAACCACTGCGGGAGGCAAGAACTAATGGCGCTGATTTCTGCACGATACGCGTGCGCGCTTGCCGAGGCCGTTGCGGAGGCCAAAATAAAGCCGGAACCTGCGGCCGAATTGCTGACAGCCTTCAACGCGGAACTGCAGGCCTCTGCGGAATTGAACGAGGCGATGCAGTCGCCCGCGATTCGCATGGATGAAAAGCTGGCCGTGCTGGATGCGGTGTTGGCCAAGCTGGTGGGCAAGCAGAAAGAAAGCCTCGTTCTGGTGCGTAACTTTATCGCTGTGCTGACCGAGCATGGCCGCGTGGGTTTTCTGCCGGAAGTGCTGACGGAGTATCAGCGCATTGAGGATGAACGCAACGGCGTGGCCGTGGTGGAGATAACCTCGGCGCAGGAACTGCCGACGGCGGAACGCAAGCTGCTGGAAGTGCAGATTGGCAAGATGGCCGGAGTGACGGTGCGGGCGCAGTATGCCAACGACAAGTCACTGCTGGGCGGTGTTGTAGTACGGCTGGGCAGCACGATTTACGACGGCAGCGTAAAAGGCCGTCTGGACAGGCTGAAGCAGGAACTTCTGCGCGGCTGAACGGCAAGGTATACAGGTTTCTCAACGAACGAAAATCAGTTGCAAATAAGTTTTGATGAGTACAGGAACAACGGGATAATCAACGTATGACGACAAAGATCAAGGCCGACGAGATAACCAAACTGCTTCGGCAGCAGATTAAAAACTACGAATCGCGCATCCAGGTGGACGAAGTGGGAACCATCATCTCGCTGGGTGACGGCATTGCGCGCCTGCACGGGCTGGACAAGGTGATGGCGGGCGAGCTGCTGGAGTTCCCGCATGGCGTTGCCGGTCTGGCGATGAACCTGGAAGAAGACCAGGTTGGCGCCGTGTTGCTGGGCGACTACACCGAGATTAAAGAAGGCGACACAGTACGCCGTAGCGGAACCATCATGAGCGTGCCGGTGGGCGACGCGATGATTGGCCGCGTGGTGAACTCGCTGGGCGAGCCGATTGACGGCAAGGGCCCCATCAAGACGACTTCGCGCCTGCCGGTGGAACGCATTGCACCGGGCGTGATTGCACGTTCTCCTGTGCGTGAGCCGATGTCGACCGGTCTGAAGGCCATCGACAGCATGATTCCCGTGGGCCGCGGCCAGCGCGAACTGATTATCGGCGACCGCCAGACGGGCAAAACTGCCGTTGCGCTGGACACCATCATCAACAACGCGAAGAACAACCTGATCTGCGTCTATTGCGCGATTGGCCAGAAGCGTTCTTCCGTGGCGCAGGTTGTGCAGACGCTGGAAGAGTACGGCGCGATGGCCTACACGATTGTGGTGGCTGCGACGGCTTCTGAGCCGGCACCGCTGCAGTATCTGGCGCCGTATGCGGCAACTGCCATCGGCGAGCACTTCCGCGATTCCGGTCGCCATGCGCTGGTGATTTACGACGATCTTTCCAAGCACGCCACAGCCTACCGTGAAATTTCGCTGTTGTTGCGCCGTCCGCCGGGCCGCGAAGCCTATCCGGGCGATGTGTTCTATCTCCACTCGCGCTTGCTCGAGCGTTCGGCCAAGCTGAGCGATGCAGAAGGCGGCGGTTCGTTGACCGCGCTGCCAATTATTGAGACGCAGGCCGGCGACGTTTCCGCTTACATTCCGACCAACGTGATTTCGATTACCGACGGCCAGATTTATCTGGAAACCGATTTGTTCAACTCCGGTGTTCGTCCGGCTGTGAACGTCGGTCTCTCGGTGAGCCGCGTCGGCGGTTCGGCGCAGATCAAGGCAATGCGTCAGGTGGCCGGCACGTTGAAGTTGGACCTGGCACAGTATCGCGAACTGGCGGCCTTTGCGCAGTTCGGCTCTGACCTGGACAAGGTGACGCAGCAGCAGTTGAACCGCGGCAAGCGGTTGACTGAATTGCTGAAGCAGCCGCAGTTCAAGCCGTTGCCCACAGAAAAACAGGTGGCGATTATTTTTGCCGGAACCAACGGCTATCTGGACGACCTTGAAGTTGAGGACATCCGCGGATTTGAAGATGGCCTGTTCAAGTTCCTCGACGGCTCGCATGCCAAGCTGCTCGACGCCATCATCACCAAGAAGACGCTGGACGATGAGTTGAAGGCCCAGTTGCATGAAGCCATCAAGACTTTCAAAGCAGACTTTCTTGCAGCACGGCAGGTAAAGGCGTAAGCCATGGCGAACGTACTCGATTTACGGCGTCGCATCCGCAGCGTGAAAAACACGCGGCAGATTACCAAGGCCATGAAGATGGTCTCGGCGGCGAAGCTGCGTCGCGCGCAGGAACGCGCACTGACGGCGCGGCCCTACGCGCGCATGCTTACCAGCGTGCTGGAATCGCTGGTGAGGCGCACCGACCTCTACGACCCAATCACCGGCGAGATTCGTCATCCGCTGCTGGTGGAGCGCGAAGAGAAGAATGTGCTGCTGGTTGTAGTCAGCGGCGACAAGGGATTTGCCGGGGCGTTCAACGGAAACATCCTGAAGGCCGCGCAGCGGTTTGTGGATGAACGCCAGGCCGCAGGGCAGACGGTGGACGTGGAAGCGATTGGCCGCAAGGCTCGCGAATATTTCCGTCGCCGCTATCCGGCAGCGATTTTTGAGCGCAAGACAGTGGAGTATGACGAAGGCATGAGCGAGCACCACAGCGTTCTGCGTCATCGCAGCGGCCCGGTGGAAGTGACCGGCGACCATCCCGGCCTGCTGTCGCACCTGACCTTTGATGCGGTCAACGCTTTGAGCCACGGCGTAGTGGAGCGTTACGAGCGCGAGCAGATTGACGCGGTCTACGTCATCTACAACGAATTCAAGAGCGTGATTTCGCAGCGCGTGGTGGTGGAAAAACTTCTGCCGGTCCGCAAGCTGGGAGCGCCGGAAGTTGCCGTGCTGGAAGAGATGACGCTGGAAGAGCGCGAAGAGGCCGCAGAAGCAGCGCTTCGTGCCGGCATCAGCCTGAAGGCTCCGGAAGAAGGCGACCTGGAAGGCGCGACGGACAAGTTCGGCACCGCGGACGTGGAATACATTTTCGATCAGGATTGCGAAACGCTGTTCGGCAGCCTGATGCCGCGGTATGTGACCACGCAGTTGTTCCACGGCATGCTGGAGTCTGTGGCCGCCGAGCACGCAGCACGTATGACGGCGATGGATTCGGCGACCAACAACGCGTCCGACATGATTGATTCGCTGACGCTGACCATGAACCGTGTGCGTCAGGCGGCAATCACCAAGGAAATTATTGAAATTGTTTCAGGAGCGGCGGCGTTGTAGTTGCGTCGCGGCAATGGCTGCAAACGGCACGAGATGCACAAATAAAGTTTAGTGACACACAGGAAGAAACAATGGCAAAGAGCATCGACAACATCGGAAAAGTAATTCAGATCAGCGGACCCGCAGTCGACGTGCAGTTTGAAGAGTCGAAGATTCCGCCGATTTATCAGGCACTGCGCATCACCAGCGAGGGCTTCAAAGTGCCCGCCCCGATTGACGTAATCGTGGAAGTGCAGCAGCATCTGGGCGAGGGCCGCGTGCGTTGCGTGGCCATGAAGGGAACCGACGGCATGGTGCGCGGCATGAACGCGCATGACACCGGCAGCCAAATCTGCGTGCCTGTGGGCACCGAGACGCTGGGTCGCGTGCTGAACGTCATCGGCGAGCCGGTGGACGAACTTGGCCCTGTGAATGCAAAGCAGACCAAGCCGATTCACCGCCAGGCACCGGCATTCGACGAGCAGTCCACGCGCGAAGAAATGTTTGAGACCGGCATCAAGGTCATTGACCTGATCCAGCCGTTTTTGAAGGGCGGTAAGATTGGTCTCTTCGGCGGCGCCGGTGTGGGCAAAACGGTTGTCATCATGGAATTGATCAATAACGTGGCCACCAACCACGGCGGCTACTCAGTATTTGCCGGCGTTGGCGAGCGTACCCGTGAGGGCACCGACCTGTGGCTGGAAATGCAGGAGTCGGGCGTTATTAATTTGAAGGACCGCTCGAAGTCAAAGGCCGCGTTGATTTACGGCCAGATGACCGAGCCTCCAGGAGCGCGTTTGCGCGTGGCGCTGACCGGCCTGACTGTGGCCGAGCACTTCCGCGATGAAGAAGGCGCGGACACACTGCTGTTCATCGACAATATCTTCCGCTTCACGCAGGCAGGATCCGAAGTATCCACGCTGCTGGGCCGTATGCCCTCAGCCGTGGGTTACCAGCCGAACCTGGCGACGGAAATGGGCGAGTTGCAGGAACGCATCACCTCGACCAAGAAGGGTTCTGTCACTTCCGTGCAGGCCGTCTACGTGCCCGCGGACGATTTGACGGATCCGGCTCCGGCGACAACCTTTGCCCACTTGGACGCAACCACGGTGCTTTCGCGTCCGCTGTCGGAACTCGGCATCTATCCTGCCGTGGACCCGCTGGCTTCGACCTCGCGCATTCTTACCCCGCGTGTGGTGGGTGAGGAGCATTATGAAGTGGCGCAGGGCGTGAAACGCATTCTGCAACGCTACAAGGACCTGCAGGACATCATCGCCATCCTCGGTATCGACGAACTTTCTGACGATGACAAAATCACCGTCGCCCGCGCCCGCAAGGTGCAGCGGTTCCTCTCGCAGCCGTTCCACGTGGCGGAAGTTTTCACCGGCATGAAGGGCAAGTACGTGAAGGTGCCGGACACAGTGCGCAGCTTCAAGGAAATCATCGAAGGCAAGCATGATGATGTGCCTGAACAGGCCTTCTACATGAAGGGCAGTATTGATGAAGTGCTGGAAGCGGCAGAGAAACTGAAGGCAATGGCATAACCCATGGCAGAGACGGGCAACAACACGGGCAAAATCGCTGTGCGGCTGGTGACGCCGGACCGCGTGCTGGTGGAGTGCCTGGCCGACGCGGTGGAACTGCCGTCGAGCGCCGGGTACATGGAAGTGCTCTACGGGCATGCGCCGCTGCTGAGCGACCTGGGCGCGGGGCTGGTAACGCTGCACGGCACCGATGCCGGCGTGGACACGAAATACTTTGTCTCGCAGGGATTTGTGGAAGTGCTGCCTGGACAGGTGACTATCCTAGCCGAAATGGCACTGCATCCTGAGGAACTGGATGCAGCTGCTGCACGCGAGCAACTGGCTGTAGGCGAAGCCGCATGGCATGGTGCCGGCGACGATGCCGCAAACTACGATGCGGCAAACGCCACCATCCGCGAGGCCGAAGCAAAGATTGCCGCCGCGGAAACCAGCAAACACTAAGCGAACAAAGAACCAAAATCAAAAGCCCCGGCGCTATGCTGGGGCTTTTTTGTGTACGGCTTACTTCAATCAAGTGGGCTGTGCGTGTCTACGTTGCTGTGGATGCCATGGTTCGGGTCATACACAATGTGCAGCAGGTTGTCGTGGTAGTCAATGCTGATGACGAGATCGCGCAAGGTGTCATAGCCGATGAATCCGGCTATGTCCACACCGGTGAAATTGGAGATGCGTGTTGTGTCAATGGAGTTCGCCCAGATGACATGCTTGCGCACGGCGCCGAACTGCAGCGTAATGGAATCGGCGGTGTAGGACTGCTTCACCTTGCCGGAGAGGCCATAAATTTCATCCTCGCTTTTGCCCACCTTCGTAACTTCGCGTGCCGCATTTACGCCGATGAGATTGGAATATGCGCCGGTGTCCAGAATGAAAAACTTCTGCGGACCGCCGTTCAGGCTGGTGGGTACTAGCAGCATGTGGTTGTTGCGCAGGATTGGCGTCCAATCCTTGGTTTGCGGAGTCAGGACACGATCACGCGGTGCCGCCGCAGGGTCATAGCTATTGACGGCATCACCGCCATCAATGGTGAGGTATTTGTGTGATGGCGTTTCGCCGGGGCGAACCGGCAGCGGCGACAGTTGAATGCGGCTGCTCGGCATATCCACGGTGACCAGATACGTGCTGAATACATCTGTGCCGATGAGTCCAGACGAAGCGTGTTGCGGAAACTTTGCGTCGACAATATCTACGTCACAGTTGCGAAACTCCATCTTGCCGATGCGGATGCTGTCAACGTGCGCAATATGTGCGGTGGATGCCCGCTCATCTCCGATGCCGCCGGCGGAGAATTTCAATTGCGGCTTCAATCCCAATAGTGCGAGAGAGTCGCTAAAGATTGTGATGCCGCTGGCTCCGGTGTCCACCTGAATCAGCTCACTGTGTCCGTTGAAGCCGATGCGCATACCGACGCCGCTTACCGGATCCTGCGGGCCTGTCTGTACAGGAAGCAGCGGTATGGTGGCAGAGTCAACTTCGTTCACGGCTTCACAGTGGTCATGCTGATGGGTTTCAAGTGCCTGTAAGGCTTCATTCGTCCGGGCGCGTTTGTCGTCACTCAGGCTCTTGTCATTCACGCGGGCCTTCAGTTCGGTCATCAACTGCGCTTCCTGCTCAGCCTCCGGCTTGGTGGACTCCCAGGCATTCTCAATATGCGGGTCGTTCGTCGCCATGGCGTGTGCGATTTGCAGCTGTCCGTAGGCACTGGCAAAGCGGCCCATTGAGTAGAGGATTCTGTATGCGTCAAAACGCGCAATGGCGTTGCAGGGTGCAGCAGCGGCGGTGTTGATGGAGGTAACGGCCGCGCGCAGGTCTCCCTGACGAAACTGCAACTCGCCCAGCACGGTCAGCGCTGCCGGGTCCTGTGGATGCTGCTGCAGATAGCCCTGCAATAGCTGCGTGACATCAGCATATTTGCCTTGGTGCAGCAGCGTGCGCGCCAGGCCGGCGACCGCTTTGCTGCTGTGTGTGGAATCAAAATCTGCACGGTAGAGTCTTTCCGCCTCGGTCAGGTTGTTCTCAGCATAGGCGTGCGCCGCCGGTGAGTCTGCACTGGGATCCTGCGGGCACTGCTGTGCCAGTGCGGTTGCGGCCAGGAACATGGAGAATGCGATGAAATAGTAAACGTGGCGCAAAGAAATGCGGAAGGGGAGGCGCAACAGGAACATTCTCAACCTCTGTTGGTAAGGGTGGTTGGATTTCAGTGAGGTGAGTGTACCGGGGAGGACGTCTTTACTCCAACCATTTATTAAGCCGCTTCTGCATTACGGCGATGGCTTGCGGATTCGCGTCCATCAGCAGAAAGCGGCGGTTATTTTTTGCGGCTGCTTCGCCCAGCGTGCCGCTGCCGGCAAAGAAATCGAGACACAAATCGCCGGGGCTGGAGTGGACACGGACGATGCGTTCAAGTATGCCCAGCGGCTTCTGCGTTGCGTAGCCGGTCTTTTCTTTTCCGGTAGGGGAAACGATGGTATGCCACCAGACATCGGTGGGAGTTTTTCCGCGCGCAGCTTTTTCTGCACCAACCAGCCCAGGTGCCATGTAAGGAATGCGGTCGCTGTTGTCGAGATTGAAAACGTAGCGCGAGGGATGGCGTGTGTACCAGAGGATGTTGTCGTGCTTTGCCGGCCATTTTTTCTTCGAGCGCGCGCCGTAGTCATAGGCCCAGATAATTTCATTCTGAAAGCAATCGCGGCCGAAGATTTCATCCAGCAGGATTTTGCAGTAGTGCACTTCGCGGTAATCAATGTGGAAGAACAGCGAGCCGGTGGGCGAGAGGATGCGGTGCGCCTCCACCAGCCGCGGACGCAGGTAGGCGAGATAGTCTTCGAAGGTGTCGTTGTAGGCGGTTTCGCCGATTTTTTCTGTGCGGTAGCGCGCGCCTTTGAATCCGGTGCGGTCGCCGGCATCGTCGCGGACGGTTTTTATCTGCTGGCGGCGTTGTTGTCGGCCGGTGTTGAAGGGCGGGTCAATGTAGATGAGCGGCACGCTGCCCGATGCAAGTTCGCGCAGGAGCGGCAGGTTATCGCCGGCGAGGACCTGGTTGGCTGCGGCGGCTGGGCTGCCAGACTTTCTGCTGCGCGGGGGCATGGTTTGAAAGTAACAGATGCGGCGGGCAAGGAAAATCCTTATGCTGCAGCGGTTTGCTCCTGATATGGGTAACCGTTGGAATACTGCATAGAAGTTGCATGGCAGCGGGGCGCAATGTTGTGTATGTTTTTACTGAATGGTAGTTACAGGGTCAGAGACGTTGCAGTTCTCCGCGATTTCCGATCGAGGTCGGTTGCGTAGCGGGAATGAGGATGCTTGCGGGCATGATGCCGCGCTGGGTTTGTTTGTGGTGTGTGACGGCATGGGTGGCGCAGCTGCCGGTGAAGTCGCAAGCCGCATGGCCGTGCAAAGCATTCTGGAGTACTGGCGCAAGGCCGTCGGCGCGAAGGATGACTCCGACAAGCCGGCTGAGACGACCGATACAAAATCAAAATCCCATAGAAAAATTGCAGATGCATCAGGCACAGAGGATGCAGATAGTATTCGCGTGCGGCTGCGTGCGGCCATTCAGGAAGCGAATGATCGCATCCTGCGCCGCGCCTCCCGCGATGCCAAGCTGCACGGCATGGGTACCACGGCGTTGGCCATGTATGTGCAGCATGTGGATGACAAGACTCGGGTGTGGCTGGCGCATGTGGGAGACAGCCGCTGTTATCGCTGGCGGCAGGGAAATATTCATCAGCTGACGATGGACCACTCTCTGGTGGAAGAGCAGGTGCGACTGGGGCATCTGACCGCCGAACAGGCAGAGCAATCACCCTTCCGCAATGTGATTACGCGTGCCGTGGGCGCGACAGAATCACTGGACACAGATGTGCATACTGAGTTGGCAAGTGCGGGAGATATCTACCTGCTGTGTACCGACGGTCTGACCCGCGAGTTGGATGAAGCGCGGATTGCATCCATCATTTCTGCGCATGTGCAGACCGATTCCAAGAAGCCGATGGAAGCGGCTTGCGAGGAACTGGTGCAGGCGGCAAATGAGCATGGTGGGCGGGACAACATCACCTGTATACTGGTGCGCGTCGGCTGAACCAGCAACTTTCAGGCCGCATGCGAGAGTAATTTCCGATGAAATCAAGAATGATGTTTTCAGCATTGCTGCTTGCAGCCATGACGGTGACGATGTGTCACGCCCAACAGAGCAGCGGTCATCTGTTGGTGGACCAGAAGGGCGACATGAGTCTGGCGATTGTGGACCCGGTGGCTGGGCGGGTGATTGCCAGTGTGCCCGAGGGCGGCAACACCGGGCATGAAGTGGCTGGGTCGGCCGATGGCAAGCTGGCGTATGTGCCGGTGTATGGCGACTCCGGCGTGGGCAAGCCGGGCACCAACGGCACCAATATGGTGGTGATTGATATTGCCTCCGCCAAAGTGGTGGGCAATGTGGACTTTGGCCACGGCGTGCGTCCGCACTGTGCAGTTTTTGGCCCGAAGGATGGCCTGCTGTATGTGACCACCGAGATTGACCACACGGTCAGCATCATTGATCCGAAGACACTGAAGATTGTGGGCAGCATCGACACAGGCCAGCCGGAGTCGCACATGCTGGCGATTTCGCACGACGGCCGCTTTGGCTACACGGCGAATGTCGGCGCGGGTACTGTTTCTGTGCTGGACCTGCAGAAGCGCAAGCTGGTGAAGATCCTGCC